>Ga0233437_1001237_pt1 | contig 48347 bp, 62 predicted proteins | sample SI_122_August201_FD_182714 | JGI IMG/M metagenome (GOLD analysis project Ga0233437, IMG submission 182714) | Seawater microbial communities from Saanich Inlet, British Columbia, Canada - SI_122_August2016_200_MG | ecosystem: Environmental > Aquatic > Marine > Inlet | place: Canada: British... | reverse complement strand
CCACTAAAAATACTTGATAAAAAAGTTAAAGCTAAAGTTAAGGGTAAAGAAAAAAGCCCAACTTATTTTGGTTAGACATATTATTAAGGTTTACATTAGTTTATAGGGGTGTGGGAATAGAAAAATGAGACTAACAAAAAAATTAATGAGTGAAGTTATTTCACAGACATCTGGAGTAGATGCTGTGGACGTTGCATTATATCTAAAAGGTAAAGAAGATGTTTCTGAATTAGTTGTTGCAAAGCAGATGAATTTATCAGTTCAAGAAGCAAGAGCATTGCTTTACAAATTGTATGAATTTAACTTTGTGAAATTTGAAAGAAAAAGAGATAAACATAAAGGTTGGCATATTAGTCATTGGGATTTAGTTGGAGATAATATTATTAAGAATCATGTTGAATCTCAGCATTCTAGGGCAGTACAATTAAGAGATAGGATTGAGCGTGAACAATCTAACAATTTTTACATGTGTAAATATGCATGTTCTAGAAATATATTTGAAGATGCAGTAGAACGTAATTTCAAATGTCCTGAGTGTGGAGCTTTAATGAACCCACAAGATAATTCAAGAACAATTGAAGTTTTAAATGGAAAATTGAAAGAATTAGAAACTAAAATTGCTACTTAATTTTTTTTTCTTAACATTCTTATTTTTATTTAATTAACATATTGCATTGCAGTTTTAGATATTATTTCTCTTACTTCTGAAAGTGGTAATATTTTTTTTTTGCTATATGCTCGTTTAATCATATCCCATAATTCTATTGGTGATTCCTTTATTTGCGACCATGCATTTTTTGCAAGTTCTGAATACGGAACTTGAGGTTGATCCCTTCTAAAAATTAAATAAGGTTCCATAGTTGCTGCACTTAGTTTTGTTGTTGCTGGTAAATCGTTATAAGCTTGATTTAATCTTGCGTTTAATTCTTGTCCAAATTCAGATTTGGCTATTACATTTCCCATAAGACTGATAAATTTAGTTCTTGATAGATAATTCGGTGGAACGTCAATTAGTGGTGTCCAGGAAAATAAATCTGCAAATGCGGTTCCATATTTTCCCAAAACTTTTGCAACTTGTGCTTTATCTAGTCCATTAATTGCAGAAAGATTTTCTAAAGTATCTAATCCTTTTGCAGTTGATTTAATTTCATCTTGCTTTTGCATATGTTTTCTAATTTTTCTATCTCTTTTTCCAACTAAGCTGTAAGATTCTCGGTCACCTAGTGTGATTGGCCCTTCCCCTGAATACAGGGGTAATGATTGATTAATATAACTTAAAACAGTTTGCCTTAATTGATTAATATCTAATTCTTTTTTTTTATAGTCACCAAAATTTAGCAAAGCATTTAATTGTGGTAAAAAATCTTTAATTTCATCATAGGTTAAGAGCCGTCTAGCGTCTTCAATATCTTCATCCAATTGTAATTTTAACCTTTCTTTTGTCTCTAATCCTTCACGTTCAATCATTTCACCTTTTAAGAATTTCACTAAATCTGAGACTGTGTCAACCAAATCTCCTTCCCTTGTATAAACTAAATTGGGTTGGTCAAGTTTAGTATTGAATTCATTAATTTTTGAGGTTGTGTCTGTTGGTTTATAGATTTGTCTAATATCGGTTATTCCATGCTCTCTAAGTTGGGAAATACTAATTAGTACTCTGTCTACAACAGATAGTCTTGTTAAATCAGTAACTATATTTACAATATCTGTTGCAACTGTTTTAATCTCATTCTGCTTATAAATATAACTTACAGATTTACTCATTAAACTATTAACTTTTCCTGTTAAATGTAAATATACTTCTCGAAAGTCAAAAGATGTGTCTTCTATTGAATCATGTAATTCTAAAACAGAATACAAAACATCTAAGTTTGTAATGTTTCCCAAATATGTTTCATTACCTGTTTTTTTACCAAAATTATCAATGATGTTTTGAACTACTACTGGGAGTGTATTTCTAGCTTCAGTATATGCTGAATATCCAGCAATTAATGACATAATATGAATAAAATTTTTTGCTGGGGAACCATAAATAAATTGATTATAAATGTTTAAAAATTCAATTGGTATCATTAGACTTGCACCACCAATTACGACTACTGAACCACCAAATGTAGAATCAAATGTAGTAATTAGTCTTTCCTTTAATGGTGGTTGCTTGTGACAATAAGTAAGTACAGCAGACATTCTAAGAGGATGATCAGCTTGTGTGAATCGTTCACCAGTCATAGGGTTAGTTGATAATCTATGCTCTTTTATTTCTCCTTTTTGAATAGCTACGTCTCTAATTACATTGGCAGTATCAATTGCGGCACGCTGAAAAATGCTTATACCACTTTCACGTCGGATTCCCTCATATGTTGCTAATGTTTCTAAGTCCATGCTGGACAGGGAGAACTATCTTATATTTAAGCTTTAGACCTAAACCATTCAACTGTTTCTTTTAAACCTTCAGTTAACATAAAACTTGGTGTCCAGTCTAGAATCGTTTTTGCTTTAGAGTTATCTAGCACATTTCTTTGTAAGTCTCCAGGTTTAGCATCTATATGTTTTGCATCATTGTCAAATTCTATTGTGTCCTTTAAAACTTTAAAGATTCCATTAACATCAGTTTCAATTCCAGTACCAATATTAAATGCTTCATTGTCTCCTTTTGTTAAAACAGCAACGTTTGCAGCTACTACATCTTTAACATAAACATAATCTCTAATTTGTGTTCCATCTCCAAAGATTATAGGTTGTTCATTATTTAGCATGGAAGTTGCGAATATTGATATAACTCCAGCTTCACCTTTGGGGTTCTGTCTAGGTCCATATACATTTGAATATCTTAATGCACTAAATTTTAATCCATAAGTTTTTGAGAAAAATTCTACATACCGCTCACCAGTAAGTTTAGTTATACCGTAAGGTGAGATAGGTCCTTTTTTTGAATCTTCAATTAATGGGAATGATGCATCTGGTGCATAAATAACACCACCACTTGATACGTCAATAAACTTTTTAACTTTGTATTTAACACAGTTTTTTAGAAGATTGATAAGACCAAGAACATTAATTTCTGCATCCAAAATTGGATTTTCAACTGAGACACGGACGTTCATTTGAGCTGCGTGATTATTAACAACATCAAAGTTATGAGTTTTGAAGATTTCTTCAACCTTTTCATCTCTAATATCAATGTTGTAGAATTTAGCATCAGGATTCAAGTTTTCAAGTTTACCTGTTGTTAAGTTATCAATGACTACTACTTCATGTCCTTGTTTAATATATTCATCAACGACGTGACTACCAATGAATCCAGCACCACCTGTTACTAAGACTTTCAATTTGAACACCTCAAATTAGTATATATAAATAATTTTGAGTTATCTTTCATATTTTTTTCTCCATCAAAAAAATTAATTATGTGTTATTATTAAATAACAGATGTTATTTAATTGTAACGGTTAAAAAATTCAAAAAAATTATTGGTATATTTTGTCATGGTGGTCATAATCTTCAAAAGAGATGGTTTGAGTTTGGTGGTTGATTTTAAACACAAGTACAAAGTGACCAATATGGACTCGATTTAATCCTTTTAATTCATGGTGTAGAAACTTGTATTTATTATTTGGATTCTGAAAAATATCATCAATTTTTTTAAAGATAATTTCTAGATGTTTTGAATCTTTTTTCTTAATTTTTTTAAATTTCTTGGATATTGTTTCACTATAGATATCATTGTAACTCATAATGAAGTATCAAGCTCTTCTCGACTAAAATGTTTTTCTCTTTGTATTGATTCTATTTTTTGTTTGTATTCAGGTCGTAATTCGGGCTCTAAACTATTATGTTCATAGTTACTAACAACCAAGTTTATTGCTTGAGATTTGTCTTTTAGACCAAACTTTGCTTTTACAATGTTTAAGACTCTATTTGTATGTTCATCTATATTTATTACAGCTTGTACCATTATTACATCACATATATAAGTATATATGCGGCATATATAAATATTGTGTTGAAAGTTTTAGATTCCATATGTAAATTAAAATTGCTAATGGAAATAAGAACACTCATATTCACTACAATAAAATGGTAAATAACGAAACATTTAAATACACAAAGGGTATTTTAAAGAGTAAAGTTTATATTGTGAAATAATATTAAAAAGATAGAAAGAAAATGACAGACAAATATGATGAATTAGTAAAAGAAGCAAAAGAATTGTATGCTGAACATCTTCATGGTAAAATGTCAAAGGACTTTAAAATTAATACCAAGTCATTTGATTTAGAAACAACTGGTGCAGACAACCTTCTGGATGCTTTAGATCACGCTTATACTAATAAGGAAGTTAAAAAATTTGATAAAAGATCTGGGGAAGCATTTGATAAAGGTCTTGAAAAAGTCGTAAGTGATACTTTTAAAGAAGACGAAGAAAAGCTAAAAGGAGGTAATTTTTCTGAATTTTCTGAAACTGAACAGGAGTTAAAAACTGCAGATTTTTTAATTGAGATTATGAAATTTGCAAGTAACCATTATGATGCAATTTCAGGTTACTCAACTTTTTCAGAAGATGTATTTAATCCTGAACATCCTAAATTTCAGAATATGATTGATAATGTGTTTGGACATTTAGCAGGTCAACAAGGAGGTAGTATCTCTTGGGAAGCCCTTAAAAAGAAAATGTCTAAAATTCTTAGTGACAAAGATACAAATATTAAAACTATGTTTGGATTAAAAAAAGGAAAAGATGATGTTGCAGGAGCATTGTATCAGCAGTTATTTCAGGGTGCTGAAAGTTATGCGACAGGTCATACAGATTTTTATAAAGGGAGATTAACTGAGTATATTAACACAATTCCATTAGAAAAAAAGGAAGAAATTGACAAAGTTAAAAAACGTGCAAATGAAGTTCTTCAAAGATATGCTCCAGGATTTAATTATCATGGTGATGATGTTTCTGGTTTGGAGCTTGATTTGGAAAATGCTGATTTAACCCATACTGATGCAACAAAACTAATGTTAGGATTATACACAAAGCCAATTAATGAAGCGGTATCACCAGTTATTGATTATATCAAGGGAGAAGGGGATAAGGTGAACGATTACCTTTCTAGGAGACCCACTGAAGAATCCTAATTTTTTTAAATTATTACTTCTATTTTATATATAACTTAATTCTAATACTGCTAAAATGGCAGATATAACTTTACCTAAAAGTCCTTACGATGTAGATGGCAGTTGCATAGTCTATGAACATGATGGACTTTACATTGGACGTAAAGATTTGGTTAATGATGCTAGGTATATTGCTCAATTATTTGGTAAAGTATTCAATGAATTAATGCCTGAATACATACAATTCTCAGGTTTAGAGCAAAGAGCTCATTTTATTCAAACTGACAGGAAATTTGGTGTTTTTGATAACATACCTGGAAATGTTGCAGGAGCACTTTACACAGATATTACAGAAGGAAGTAAATATTTGGATGGTAGATTAGTTGCATTAATTATGTTTAACAAGAATGCTGTAAATGAATTTAAGGAACTTGATAAACATTTAGAAGAATATGTAATGATGCACGAGATGCTTCATGGTGTAATTGGTTTAACTGAGGGATCTGTTCGAGGACAGATGTACAAATTCTATAAACATATGGCTTTTATTTCTACAGGTGCATTAAAAAGAAAATATCAGAAAATGGTTAAATGGGCAAAAGCTGAAATGAAGGAATATGCTAAAGATGCCTATGAAACAGTTGATATTGCAGCAAAGGCTCTAAGAATTGTGTATTCAGAGCTAAAAAGAACTGATATTTCGGATAAATATAGGGCTAAAATGGAAAAAAATAAGTTGTATCTTGAAGGGAAATTAGTTAAAGCTAAAGTTAAGAAAATAATTGAAAAGAAAATGAAAAAAACCAAAAAGAAAAAAGTTGCTAGTGGGAAAAAGAATAAAAATGAAGAAGCTAAAGGGAAAGAGAAAAAAACTAAAGCTTCTAAGTCAAAGAAATCTACCAAATCAAAAGGTAAAAAGAAATAATTACAAATTATACTCAACACTAATCCAATTCTTAAATTTCAAATTATGATAATTAAATAATTCTTTAAATTCAAAACTTGATTCCAGTGGTACTTTAATTATTGTATTTCCCAAGTCTAACGCTTTTTTTTGTTCTAACATGCCTTTGTTTCCACGCCTTCCATTTAGAGCATAGTATAACATTTTCTTTTGAGATGTTGAGAGATTAGACAAATTATAATTAAATACAACAAATGTCTTAAATCCATATTTTTGATGAATAAATTTTGAATCAATCAGTGAATATCCTTCTGCAATTATAGCTTGTTTTGCAATAAATGATGGGTCAATTAGATCTTTGTATGATATTGTTTTGACATCAATTTTTTTGTTGTCAAAGGGAAATTGATTTCTAAATTTTTGACTTATCTTTAGTCTTTTTTCAAGTTTAATTTTCTTATTTAAAATAATTGCAACATCCAAGTCATTATAACTATCTTTACCTCTAACAACAGACCCATATAATATAATGTCTGAGATATTATGTTCAGATATAAAATCTTTAAGTTTAGATTTTGATATCCAATTTTTCAATAAGGTTTTTAGCGTCATTTTTCAAAATTATTACTTCTTCTTTTTTAGCTCTAAGAGAATATGTTTTTTGGTACAATGGAAAATCTTTGTCTAGTAATTCATACAAATCAAGATATTCGTGTTTTAGAATAATAAACCTTTCAGAGTGATTTTTAGGAATTATTTGTTTGTTTTTGTAAATAAAATAGTCAACACTTACAACTAAAGCTTTAAAAAAAAGTGTAGCTGCAGAATTTAAAGAATTATTTAATAATGCTTGATTAGCTTCATTATAAAATTCAATAATATTTTTTATTAATAGTTCAGATGAGGTCATTGTTACATTATGTAACCAATATGTAATATATAAGCTTATTGGTTCTATGGCGTAACCAAAACAATGAAATAAGAATCAATGGTTACATCAAGTAACCAATCATCTAACTTTACCTTTTACAATTTTACTTGTTATTTTCTCACTGTCAGTTTGTAATTGTTTACCTTTATGAAGTATTTTACCTTCATTAATGTACATCTCAGCTTTGATAAAATCATCAAATTTAATTGTGTCTTTGTTAAATCCAATTCCTTCAATATATACTTGATCTCCAGGTTTTGACTTTGGAGCTTCTAAGACATTAACAATTTTAACATCAGGAGATTCAGCAGCAAGTAACATGCCTTGTGAAGTTTCTCCTCTCATATCTCGATGTGCCAGGTTTGTAACAACAATTATGTTCTTACCTACTAGTTCATTTGAGTCTTCATAAAAAGGTTTTAATCCTGCAACAAGTTGTCTTGTTTCATTGTTACCTAAGTCAACATTAATCAATAGTAGTTTATCAGCTTTGTAATGTTCACTTACAGACATAACTTTACCTACTTTTAAATTAAGTTTTGAAAAAGGATTAACTTTATTTTCTTTCTTTTTTTCAACTTCAGGCATATCTAAATTTACCTTATCAAGCTTCTTAATTATAATACTTGGTTTTCCTAGTTTACAATTTTCTATCTTGTTTGGAATATCATTCCATGTTTGTTCCTTAATATTGAGTTGAGTTTCAAGATTCTTTGAGAACATTGGTAAGATTGGTTTAATTATAATAGATAAAACCTTAACAATATTAGCACAATCAGCTAGAATTTGTTGAGTTTCTTCCTTATTGTCTTTAACTAATACCCATGGTTGATTATCTTGGAAGTATTTATTACCAATTGACCCAATTTCTAGAATCAAAGAAACTGCTTCCCTAAAATTATACGAATTATAAGCATCTTTTACCTTATCAGTTTTTTTAACAATGTCATCAATAATCATGCTATCTCTAACAGTTGTAATTGATGAATCAAAATTCTTTGCAGTAAAACTTAATGTTCTATATGCAAAGTTACCAATATTTGCAACTAGCTCATTATTAATTTTAACTTTAAATTTTTCAAGATCTAAATCTAAGTCAGTCATTGAGTGAGTTAATCCACTTGCAATAAAATATCTTAATAACTCAGGATCCAGATTTTTTCTAAATTGGTTTGCAGTAATAAAAGTACCACGGGACTTAGACATCTTCTCACCATTAATGTTCATGAAACCATGCACAATGACATTCTCAGCAGGAGTGAAGTCTGCACTCATTAGGACAGCTGGCCAAAATAATAAATGAAAGTATATTATGTCTTTACCTATGAAGTGAATAACTTTTGATTCATTCCATTGTTTTTCTGCTGCGTTAACATCTCCTTTTAAATAATTTGCAAGGGACGCCATATATCCAACAGGCGCATCTAGCCACACATAAAAATACTTTTTGTTTTCACCAGGAATCTTAAAACCAAAATATGGAGCGTCTCTAGATATACACCAATCATTTAGTCCACCTTTAATCCAGTTAAGGATTTGTTTTTTTACTTCAGACTGTAGATTTTTATTTCCTGAAATATAAATTTCTAGTTTTTTTGAATATTTACTTAATTTAAAGAAATAATGTTCTGAACTTTTTCTTATAGGATGATTTTTACATATTGAACAATAGCTTTCAATTAAATCTACAGGGTTATAGGTGGTTCCACATTTTTCACACTGGTCACCATATTGATCTTTTGCACCACATTTTGGACAGACTCCTTTTACATATCTATCTGGGAGGAATCTTTTATCATTTTCACAATACATTAATTCCATGTCTTTTTTGTAGATGTCGCCTTTGTCTTTTAGTTTATTAAATAAAAGATAAGTAAAATGTTTATTTTCTTTGGAATTAGTCTTATAATATGAATCATGTTTAATATGAAAAGCTTTCATTTCTTTAACATGCTCATCAAACCAGTGTTTTATAAATTCTTCAGGAGTTTTGCCTTGTTTTGTTGCGTTAACCTCAATAGGTGTACCATGTTGGTCATCAGCACATACATATATAGAATTTTTTCCAATTAACTTTAGGAATCTTGAAAATATATCTGTTTGAATATATTCAACCATGTGACCTACATGAAGAGGGCCATTGGCATAAGGTAAAGCACTTGTTAGGATTATTGATTTTTCTTTTTTCATCTTAATTACACCTTTTATTTTTAAAATATTAATACTTTTCTATTGAGAAATTAAAAATAGGACACTGAAACAAGGTTAACGCATCATTAAAGAATGCATGTTCATGAAATTGTGGTAAATCGTGTTAATCATATAATATAGTATGATTTGTTTATATAAAAAGATATTGATAATTAAGATATCATCAGTAAACTATTTAATGATATAATTGTTCTTTTAGCAAATAAGGGGCAATGGCGTAATCACAGCAACTGAATAATCAGTTGACACTTATGTGAGTTTCCTCAAACAATTCGTCAAGCTCACAAAATAAATTAAAAAAGGGCCAATGGCGTAATCCGGCTATCGCGCCCCGCTGGCCGCGGGGAGACTTCGAGTTCAAATCTCGATTGGTCCATTTTTGTTTCAAAAAATGGATGCTTCCGAATGCATAATGAGGATTGGTCCATATTATAAGAAAAAGCCACTAAATTTAAATAGAAAACAAAATTCAACTCAATATAGTGCCTCTGTAGCATAGTCGTATTGCGTTGCCTTGGTAAGGCAAAGGTCGAGGGTTCAAATCCCTTCAGAGGCTTATTTTTATTTTATATGTATTTTATTTAATCAAAATAACAAATATTTTATTCTAATACTAATTCATTTCATAATATATGGATTATCTAGCTATCATAAAAAAACATTATAAAGAGGACTCTGATTTGTACAATTTACTGGTAAATCACTCTAGGCAAGTATCTGAAAAGGCATTAAAAATTGCTAGTAGACTGCCTGAATTAGTACCTGACTTGATATTTATAGCACAAGCTGCTATGCTTCATGATATTGGAATAAAATACTGTAATGCACCAGATCTATTTTGTCATGGCTCTGAACCATACATAAAACATGGAATTTTGGGAAGAGAATTATTAATTAAAGAAGGATATCCTAAACATGCAAGGGCATGTGCAAGTCACACGGGAGTAGGTATTACAAAAGATGAAATAATTTCCGAGAACTTTCCATTACCACATGAAGACTTAATACCCTTGTCTACTGAGGAAAAAATCATTAGCTTAGCTGATTTATTCTTTACAAAGTATCCTGGAAAGTCAGATAAAGAATTAACCATTGATGAGATTAAAAAGTCTCTTCTAAAACATGGGGAGAATAAAGTTAAAATTTTTGAACAGTGGTGCAAACAATTTAAAATAAAAACCTAAGAATTTAATTCCAAAGGTTATCAATAAATTTCTTTATAGATACTTTCTTAGAGAATAAATCTGACAATTGGTCTTCTCCATAGTCTACATTAACAGGTTTGTTAACAGACTCCAAATATGGATATATTTGAATTGACATTGGGTAATTTTGGTTTGCAAATTCATTAATGAAATCTTTGTCCATGCTTAATGCTTCATTGACAAATAAATCTTGTTTTGATCCAACAATGTTATTTGTAGCCTTGACAATATTGTCATAATTTGATTCATCATTGAACTTTCTTTGCATCAATCTATTTTGAGTGCATTCTTCAAGTTCAAAATTTATGCCAAGACCAATTGATACTCCCTTTTTTGAATCTGCCAAATAATTAACTTTTGTTTTAGACTCATTTTTGCTGTTCATTGAATTGTCAATTACAAATTCAACATTTAAATCCTGTGTCACACCAATTGAATCAATAGTATTAACCACAAAACCTTCTGCAAATACAGATGAAATCATAAGTGTGAATAATAACATGATTAAAAATGGTTTACAGTTCATGAAACCACCTCTTTAATTTTATAAAATGTGTTGTGTGTGTTTTATCAATTTCTAGATAATTTTTAATCTCTAAATTATTTAATGTGTTTGCTAAGCTTGATTTAGCTAATTTTGTTGCTCTCTCTAAATCAGATCTTCTCATGGACCCTTGATTATCAACAAGTGTTTGAATAATCAATTTTTCATTTTTTGACAGTGTTTTTAGAATATTTTTTTTGTTAGATATCTTTTTGTTGAATTTTGAAATTATCATGATTGATACTATAAAAATAATTCCTACTGTTAAAAATAAAATATAAACACCAATGTTCATATCATCAGGTTCTTCTACATTATCATCAACAATATTGCTTGTAAATTTATACTCAATATCGATATCTTTAGTATTTGAAACATAATTTTGGTGTAATTTCCTGATTGAATAAATGCATTTGGCTTTGTTGTAAGAACATTGGTATTTGGTGGTAAGGCAACATTTGCTATAGATGCATTAATGTTATCAACTGAAAAGAACCAATTTGTACCTTCTTTTTTAGTTAAATATGATGTTTGATAAAGTACATATGCTTTTTCAGATGAACCTATTGACACATCAATACTGTTATCATTTAATTTGTATAATGCACCCTTGACTTTAATTTCATTAACATCATTTTGTGTTGGTATGTTTACTAATCCAGAACCAGTTAATTCTATAATTACTAAAGAATCTCCATTATCCTCAACAACAAAATCATATTTCATTTCAATTGCAAAGACACTTGGTACAATTAGTATTACAAAAAATAATGTAAGGAGTTGCTTATTCATACTACTTGGTAGTGGTGTCTTATTTTTAAGTTTATAGTTTAAATTAGGGGTACTGTAAAGGGGGTTGTTAAAAAAAATCAAACCCTAAATCGGCACTTAGGGCTTGTAGATTTTTTTTATCGGTGGGAAAATCCTAGCATGATTAACTAGGTCACAACCTTTCTCAAGTTTGTGTTATTATTGTTTTTCACCCTTTTTTCTAAAGTACAGTAAGATTGAACAATATATATTAACCAGGGTGAACAAAACTGTACAAGAATAAAATATAACTATTTTTTTACATATACTCTAAAGTAATAATCATAAGGATTTTTATCATCCATAATTCCTTTTTCCTCAGATATTAATTTCCACTCATTTACGTCAAACTCAGGGAAAAATATATTTGCATCAAATTCGTGGTCAATATAAGTCATATATAATTTATCGACTTTATCAAGAAATAATTTGTATATGGAGCCACCACCAATAATGAACGCATCTCCATCTCTGAACATTTCAGGAATTTTAGAAATATCTGTTACAAGTTCTGCATCTGGTAAGTCTAATTCATTAAAATCAAGAACAATGTTACGTCGTCCTGGCAAAGCTTTGCCCATTGAGTCATATGTTTTTAGGCCCATGATTACAGGCTTACCTAAAGTAGTTTTCTTAAAATATTTGAAGTCTTCAGGAATGTGCCAAGGTATTTCTAAATCTTTACCTATTTCACGGTTTTTACCCATTGCCCAAATCATTGAAAGTGACATGTTGTTTAATAGAATGTTAAATGTATAAAAAGGTTTTGACAAATAATAAAAAAATAAATTATAAAATTATTCTATCAAATCATATGCAGTAACAACTTTTGGGTATTTGTTTGCCCACAAGTCACAATTCTGGCAGTAATATTTTGCTTCATCATCTAAAATATCAGAACATACAGTTGGGTCATTATTATTGCATGAATGTGCAGCAAAATAATAATAACAAAAGAATTTAAGCTCTGAATCAGTCAAGTCACTTTCACATCTACTCATATCTTCATTTTTTCTACGAATGACACCGTTTCTGCAAACTTCAACTGCGTATTCTTTTCCAAGTATTGATAGTGGAATACTTAGTTCACAATAATCATATAACTCATCATATGAATATTTTCCATTTTGTTGTTGATCGATAGTTCCAACACAACTTGTCATAAACCATCCAAGCTTACACATTTCAATATCATTAAGATGAATTGCTAATTCTTGATAACACCATCTTTTATCGCTGTTTGTTGCCATTGGATCATTTGAGTCACTCATTGATTCACAAACTTCAACAAGTTCTTGTTTGGTGTGAGTTTTATCTTTGTCTATTGCTAACATACAATTTACAACAAGATTTGATGATTTGCATGATTCTAAATCACCAGTGACATACGCAATGTTACTATAGCAATATTCTTTTTCTAAATTATCTGTATTTGCATCACACATATTCTTTACACGGTCTATCATTTCAGAACCATGCAGTTTGATAGCGGTTAAACATCCATTTAGACTACTTGTGATTTTGGAACACAATTCTGGATTTTGATCCATGTAAACAAATTCTCGATAACATAGATTTCTATCAGATTCATCAAGTATATTTTCACAATATGCATGGTCTAAATATTTAATTGCAAAATTACCAAAACATGAATCTTTTCCTGAATCTTTTGAGTTTTTATTACAGATAGTTGGGTCATTAAGATCTGTTGCTACTGTAGTAATGCACGAATCTCTGTCATAATCATTTTCTATCATGTTACAAAATATTGGGTCTAGGTTCACAAGAGCAATCCCCAGCAAACAAGAATCTTTGTGGTAGTCAATAACTACTCTGTCACAAATTGATGCATCTTTTTGCTGTTCTGCAACATACATGTAGCAATCGTCTTTATCGTAATCATCCTCTTGTTTTTCACATTCTTCTAAAGTCCATAAAGGTTCATCATATTCATAATCAGAATCATCAAATTCAACATTATTTTCATCACTTGAATCTGTATCAATTTCATCAGAAGACTCGGTTTCGTTAGAAGTTGGTTCAGGTGCAGTTTGATTGGAATCAGCTAATCCTGGATTATTATTAAGTAACTCTTCCCAATTACTACCTGAAGAATCTTCACTGTTTTGTTCATTATTTGATTCCCCTCCAATCAATTCTTCTTCGTTGCCACTTAAATCATCATTTTCACTGTTTGATTCCTTAGTATTTGTATTTTGATCACTATCTTTGACTGGGTTATGATTATCTTTACCAGATAGCATTTTGTTAGGCTCAGAATCATTGTTATTATTTGTACATCCTGAAACTATTAATATTGTAATCAGAAGAATCACACATATAATCTTTTTCATTAAATCACCTTTTAATTATTGGTTAATTTTAGATGATTTCCTATTTATATTTTTCTAAATGAATTAAACAGCCACAGGTGCTTTAATTGGAGGATGAGGATCATAATCAACCAATTCAAAATCTTCAAACTTAAATCCAAAAATATCTTTTACATCATGATTAATCTTCAAATTTGGCAATGGTCTAGTTTCTCTTGATAATTGTTCATTTACTTGGTCTAAATGGTTTAGATATATGTGAACATCTCCAAAAGTATGAATGAATTCACCTAATTCTAATCCTGTAACTTGGGCCATCATCATTGTTAAAATTGAATATGATGCAATGTTAAATGGTACTCCTAAAAATACATCAGCACTTCTTTGATATAATTGACAGCTTAGTTTATTGTTTGAAACATAAAAGTGAAACAATGTGTGACAAGGGGGTGGAGCACCGTTCTTATCTTTAATTAAGTCAATAATATCTGCAACATTCCATCCAGATACAATTATTCTTCTTGATTTTGGATTATTTTTAATCATATCAACTGCATTTTGTATTTGGTTTATGCTCTCACCTTGATATCCTTGCCATGCAGTCCATTGTTTACCATAGACTGGTCCAAGATCACCATATTTTTTAGCAAATTCATCATCAATCTTAATTTTTTCAATAAATTCTTTTTTCTTCTCCATCCACTCACTAGAATATCGAGGAAATTTATCTTCTAAATTATTTGATTCAAGATATTTTGCAAAAGGCCAGTCATCCCAAATAGGAACCTTATTTTGAGCAAGATATCTAATATTTGTGTCTCCAGATAAAAACCATAAGAGTTCATGTAAGATCATTCTGTGATATACTTTTTTAGTAGTTAATAGTGGAAAACCTTTTGCTAAATCAAACCTCATTTGATGACCAAATGTACTAATGGTTCCTACACCAGTTCTGTCTTCCTTTTTAACGCCATTATCAAGAATAAGTTTTAGTAAGTCTAAGTATTGTTTCATAGGATTAAATTAGAAATTCAAGATTTAAAAAGGTTTTGACAAATATTTAAAATCAATTTTTTTAGTTTCAATGGGTTTGATACAAGTCAATTTTATAAGTTACCAATTTTTGCACAAAGTAATATGGTTGGAACGCATGATATTAATTCATTCCCAAAATCAAAAAATGAAATACCAATTGTCTTGTTGGGTGATAGGGGATATGGATTAAGTGTAGAAAAAGGAATATTTGAACAAAGAAGAATACTAATTCCAAAATTAATTGGATTTGATGATGTTAGTGTATATAGTATAGATACAGCTATAGAAGATAGTGATGTTTCTGAAGTTGAAGAAGAAAAGTTAATTGCATATGATTTTTTAAGGGGTTTAGATTGTTTTAGTGGTTCTGTATATCATGTTCAATCAAGAATGGCATTTGGGTCTTGTAGTGAAGAGTCAAAGGTTGCTGAGGATAAAGCTTATACGAATTTAATTCTTCAAAAAATTTTTGAGAAATTAATGCCTGGAGGGTCCTTATGTTGTACAATAGGCAGTAGATACACTGGTAGATTAACAAAACCTTTGCAAGACATGGGTATAAATGCTCAGGTTTTAGAAATTCCTAAAGCACATGACTATGTTTATTGGGAAAAACGTCATAAAAGTATAGCTATGGTAATAGCATATAAACCTGGTGAGGCGAAAATACCTTTCAAAAAAGAATTGGACGAAATCTTACTAACTTAATGCTTCCACTTATGATCTTGTTTACCAGCTCTATGGGTAACTAATCTTGCTGCTGTAAATAAATAGTCTGAAAGTCTGTTTACATACTTAATAACATTTTTATCAATCTCTTCTTGGCGTTTTAATGACACAATTCTTCTCTCAGATTTTCTACAAATACTTCTTGCGACATGTAACAATGCAGATTCTTCTGTTCCACCTGATACAATGAATGCACTTAGTTTAGGAAGTTCTTTATCATATTTATCAATCCATGTTTCAAGTTGCTTTATCATATCGTCTGAAATTTTTGGAATCATCTGTTCAATTTTTGACTTTTCTTTTCCAATTTGTACTTGATTAAGAACTCCTGGTAAAGCTAAGTTTGAACCTATTGCAAACAAATCATTTTGAATTTGAATTAAATGATGTTTCAAATCTGGTAAATTAAGTTTGTTTGCACATAAACCAATGTATGAATTAACTTCATCAATACTTCCATATGCCTCAACCCTTAATGAATCTTTGAATGTTCTTGAGCCGTTACATAAAGATGTCTCTCCTGAGTCTCCAGTTCTAGTGTATATTTTTAGAGTCCTTTGTTTTTCTTTTGGTGGGATACTGGCATTAGTTATTTTATTCTTACTGTCCAATATTAATCACCTGGTTGTTTAAACTTCCTTCTCTATATACTGTTACACCTTTACATCGTAATTCATAAGCTCTCATAAATGAAGATCTAATTTGTTCAATTGTAGCACTCTTTGGAAAATTAATAGTTTTAGATATTGCATTATCAATATATCTTTGAAAAACTGATTGCATTTTCAAGTGCCATTCAGGATCAATCTTATGAGCTGTTACAAATACTTCTTTAATAACTTGAGGAACGTCAATATCCTCAACGGTTCCTAGTCGTACAATTTCTCTTATTAGTTCATCTGAATGAATGTCATGTTCTTTTAATACATCCTCAAGTACTTTATTTAATTGTAAGATGTCGACAGAACCAAGAACTTTCCTAGTATACCCTAATGCAAAATTAGGTTCAATTCCTGCTGAAGTTTCAGCTAGTATACTTCTTGAACCAGTTGGGGCAACAGCTAAAAGCGAACAATTCCTTAAAGGTCTGTCATCAAAAAATATGCTTTGGTCCCACAAAGGAAATACTCCTTTTTCCTTTGCTAATGATCCTGAATATTCATATGTAGTTGCAGCAATAAATTTCATAATTTTAGCGCCCGTCTCTATTGCTTTATCTGAATTATATGGTATTCTTAATTTATATAACATGTCAGCAAATCCCATTATTCCTAATCCAATTCTTCTGTTTGCAAGAACCATATCTTTTATTTTTTTAATTGGAAAATCACTGTAGTCAACTACATTATCTAGGAATCTAACTGAGAGTCTTACAACTTGTTCTAATTGTTTCCATTTTATTTTTTTATATCTTACAAAGTTTGATAGATTTATAGCACCCAAATTTCCACCGTCATATGGGAACAATAATTGGTCTCCACATGGGTCAGTTGTCTCAATCCTTGCTAAGTTTGGTAATGGATTTGATTCATTAATCCTATCAATAAATAAAATTCCAGGATCTCCAGTTTTCCAAGCCATTGTAACAATTAAATGAAATATGTTGTTAGCATCAACTTCTTCGACTACTGCTCCTGTGTTAGGATCTCGTAAATTATATTTTTCATTATTTTTTACAGCTTCCATAAATTCATCTGTTATTTCAACTGAGATATTGAAGTTTCTAATTTCACCACGGTCTTTCATTGTGATAAATTCAATGATATCTGGATGTTCTACTGAAAGTGATCCCATATTTGCAGGACGTCGACCCCCCATTACAGTTAAGTCTGAAGCATGATCAAATAATTTTATGAATGAGATTGGTCCTGATGCTTTACCAATGGTTGATGATAAACTACTCCCTTTTGGTCTTAATCTTGAAAATGAAAAACCAGTTCCTCCACCTAATCTTTGAACTAAAGCTTTATGATATAATGCTCTAAATACACCTTTCATAGAATCTTCAATTGGTAGAACAAAACTACTGTATATCATCTTATTTTTGGTACCTGAGTTAGCAAGTATTCTTCCTGATGGAATGAAATCTAACGATTCTAAAATTTCAAAGAACTCTTCTTCAATTACATCAATTTGTTCTTTTGTTTTATCGTAATGGCGTTCAACACTAGCCATAGCTTTAGCAACTCTTCTAAACATTTGAGTTGGTGTCTCAATAGTTTGCCCATCTTTATTTTTAATTAAATATCTAGATTTACAAATTAAAAGACCATTGACATCCAGTTTAGAATCATCATATTGGCCTAGGATATTACTTTTTAATTTTCTAGCTTCAGACCTTCTTTGTCGGTATAAGATATAAGCTTTGGCAACTTTAGCATGGCCTTCAGTGATTAATATTTTTTCAACAACATCTTGGATATCCTCAACTGTAAGAACTTGATCATCTTCAATATTTTGTTCAAGTTCATCAACAACACTTTGAGCTAATATTTTAATTATGGTCTCATCATCAACTGACACAGCTAAGAACGCTTTTTCTATTGCTTCAAATATTTTTTTACGATTAAAATCAATTATTGTTCCATCACGTTTCATAACTTGAGTTATAGTCAATACTTACACCCCATCATAAGGAAAATTGTTTTGATATTTTTAAAGGTTTGTTTATAAATTAAGATTGGTTTAAATATTGATGATTGTTTCCCACCAATATGATTGCAGACGTAGCAAGAGATCTTTTAAAAGACAAACATATTTTCACTGAAACTGATATAGGTGAAGTTGAACTATTAATGTTTGACGAAGGTGATCATTTTACATTTTTTTTAAGATACCAAGATAATGATGTAGGATATCTTCAATACCGTAGACCGTATGGAATTGATGACTATGTGGAAACAAGTTCATTTAGAGTTCATAAATATCCTCATTTTAAACAATTTAATTTTCCGTATTCAGATGATTACGCTTTATTTGTTAATAGTGAATGTCGTAATATAACTGGCAGATTCAAAGGATTTGGACAATTTTTGGTTATGTTGGGGTTAGGAGTTTTAGAGGAATATTCAAAATCAGAATACAATAAACATAAACCAATTAGAGCAGCATTTACATATGTTGGAAATATGGGGAAATTTTACCATAAATTAGGTTTTGAATTAATTGATGATATGTACAAATTTGCAATTTTTGAATCTCCACCAATGAAGATTAAGAAAATAGAATTAGTAAAATTCTAAAAATATAGTTTTTAATCTAATTAAATTTAAAATAGTTCAAATATTTTGATCATTTATGATTGCAGATGTAGCAAGAAGACTTCTTGAAGAAAAACATATATTTGTGCCATCTGAGATTGGTTATATTGAACTATTGTTTTTTGATGAAGAATATGATTATACTTTTGTTTTAAGATATCAAGATGAAGATGTAGGATACCGACAATACCCAAAACCTATTGTTACAGAAAAAAATGTTTATGTTAGCTCAAGTACTGTAACAAGGTATGAATCTATTGATAGTTTTTTTACTCCAAATTTTGAAGATGGGATGATGACTGCAGTTCAACAAAATTCAGCACTGTTTGTCCATGAGAAGTTTCGTAAACATTATGGCGAATATGATGGCTTTGGTCAATATTTAATTATGTTGGGGATGGCAGCATTTAGAATACAAGCAGAAAGTATGATTGATTTACCTGCAAAGTTTGAAATGAGTTACTTGCCTCACATGGTTAATTTCCTTAGAGATTTGGGATGTAGGTTTGAGACAAGAGAAGAGAATTATGCAGTATATGAAATGCCACCAAATGAGATTAAAGAAGTAGAATTAAAAAAGTTAAAGTAAAGTTATATCGCACTTGTTTATAAATAAAAATATTTTTCTGATAGATATGATTGGTGATGTCGCAAGAAGACTTCTAAAAGAAAAACATATATTTGTACCAACAGGTATTGGGGATATTGAACTTTTATTTTCAGATGATGATAGGGATGTTTCATTTGTTTTAAAATATGAGGGAGAAGATGTTGGATATTTTCAATATAAAACTTATTTATACTCAAATGAAACTTTCGGATTTGGATATGTAATTGACCACTCTAGTTTTTTTTTTGGGTGGTAAAAAAACAATTATTAACAATTTTTTATATGATGGTAGAAAGGATGAGAGTGCACTTTATGTAAACTCTAAATTTAGGAGGAAGTCAGGTAAATATGAGGGATTTAGTCATTATCTTGTAATGTTGGGGTTATCAGTACTTAAAGAATATAGCTCCATGAATGGAGAATTGCCAGTTAGATTAAAATTAAGACATAGTGAACATATGTCTAAATTTTATGATGAATTAAATTTTGAGGTACAAAAACAAATATATTGGTTTTCAGAATACAAAATGCCACCTAATGGGATTAAAGAAGTAGAATTAAAAAAATTATAATAATAAATTTAAGTGTGGCAAGCACTAAATCCACAATCAGGACATAATACACAACCTTCTTGCATGATCAAAGTTGTCTCGCATGCTGGACAATTTATTAACTTTTTTGCAGCAGCTGAGCTAATGTTAACGTTTTGTGTTTGTACGGTACTACTAGCTGAAACTGTATTGGTTAACTTAATAACTTGTTCTGTGCTTGGCATTTGAGTTGAGTCAATTGATTCTTCAATTTCAAGTGCATTATTAATATCAGTTATTTCTTGAATATCAATTACAGGTTCTGATTTAACTGTAGGTTCAACAACAATTGGCTGCTCTGAATCAGATTTTTTTTCATTAGCTTCCTTTTTAACTTCTTTAATATTTAGAACTTGATTACCTCTGGAACCATCTCTATATACTGTACATCCTTTTGCACCAGTTTTCCAAGCTAACATATATCCACGTTTAACTTCGTCCACTGTAGCAGAATTTGGAAAGTTTACAGTTTTTGAGACTGCATTGGTTACATACTTTTGGAAAGCTGACTGCATTAGAATATGTTCATCTGCATTAATGTTAAATGAAACTTCAAATATGGCTTTTACGTCATCAGGTACTTCATCAATTCCATCTAAAGTTCCTTGCTCAGCAACTTTTTTCATAAGTTCTTCTGAATAGAATCCACGGTCTTTTGCTACCTTCTTAAAATGTTTATTGACATATGTGAATTGTTCTTTTATTGAATGACTGTTTTTTATGAAAGCTAATGCAAAATTAGGTTCACATCCACCTGATGTGTCACCAACCATACTTAATGTTCCAGTAGGAGCAATTGCTGTTATTGCACAATTCCTTACTGATCTACCTTCACGTTCAAACTCACTGCCAGTCCATGCTGGGAAGGCTCCACGCTCTTTTGCCATTTTACTTGATTCAGCCCAACCTTCTTCATCAATAACTCGCATGATTTCAGTTGCTAATTCTCTACCTTCTTTACTGGAATACTGAAGTCCTAATTGGTATAATAAATCAGCAAATCCAAGAACTCCAAGACCGACTCTTCTAGTCTTTTTAGCCATTATTTGAATCTCAGGTGTTGGGTATTCACCTGCATCAATTACATTATCTAAAAAGTGAATTGCAAGTCTAGTTGTTGTTCTTATTTTATTCCAATCAACTGCAATTTCACCGTTAACAGTTTTTACCATTCGGTCAAGATTTATAGATCCTAGATTACATACTTCGTAATCAAGTAACCAAATTTCTGCACAAGGGTTTGTTGCTTTAAATTCACCAATATGTTTAATTTTATTATGTTTGTTTGCAGTGTCAACAAATAAAACTCCAGGTTCTCCTGTTTTCCATGCATGATATGCAATTTTGTCATATAATTCTTTTGCTCTAACCGTTTTTACAACTTTGTTAGAATTTGGATCAATCAAGTCATAATTATCATCTTCTTCAACAGCTTTCATGAATTTATCATCAACCATAACTGAGATATTAAAATTTGTAAGTTGTGTTAAATCATCTTTAGCTGAGACAAAGTCTTCGATGTCTGCATGCCAAACATGGAATGTTGCCATTTGAGCACCACGTCTATTTCCTTGCATAATTGTTGAACACATAACATCAAACACTTTCATAAATGAGATTGGACCTGATGCAACACCGCTACATCCTTTTACCCATGAACCTTTTGGTCTTAAAGTTGAGAAGCAGTATCCTACTCCTCCGCCTCTTTTCTGGATTAATGCAGCTTTTTTAACAGCATCAAATATTCCTTCCATGGAGTCTCCAACAGGAATGACAAAACAATTAGCAAGATTTTTAACTGGAGTTCCAGCATTGGCAATTGTACGTCCACCTGGTAAAAAATTTAAGGTTGACATTATGTCAAAAAATTTATCTTCAAGAATTTTAACTTCGTCAGTAGTTCTATACATTGAGTCAGGTCTAGCGATCTCTTTAGCAATTCTTCTAAACATTGCAGCTGGTGTTTCAGTTACAGTACCTTCCGCGTCTCTCTTTAAATATTTTGCATAAACAATTCTTAACTGATTATCATTAAGATCAAGTTTATCTTCATCAGAAATTGTTGCCATATAATTCTTAAATTCTTGCATTTTCCCACCTTTTTGATTTATCTTTGTATAATGACAAAACCACAACATATTGTGGTACATGTATCTAGAAAATACAACATGTAGTGTACACCTATATACTTGTAAAAATAGTATTTAAAGATTTATCAACATCAACATAGATGATTAAAAATATATGCTAAAAAAATATAATCCAACTTCTAAAGGTAGGGTAATATTTTTATCAAGTTTTCTAATTAATAATATTTATCTAGAAGCTCTATATCTGAATAATTAAGAAGAGCGCAATCTTTACAGTAACATATTTTCTTATGACCTTTAATGCAATACTTTGCATTCTTGTCCTCACAGATAATACATAAATTTAATGATTTTTTAGTCATGATTATAATAAATTAATTACTTATTTGAGCTTTTTAAACTCGTTTCGTAAAAGTCTTAATTCCTGAACTTGCTCATGTACCATTTCTTTAAGCAATTTAATTTCAGTTACGTGCTCCCTTTGAATCAATGATAACTCTTCTTTCATATCTTCAGTAGTTGCACTAACAATTACAATAAATAATAACATCATCCATCCAAATAAAGTACTAAGTCTTAACCATCCAACAATAGAATTTGTTTGCTCTGCAAGTAGAATTAAATAAAATCCTAAAAATGTTAAACCTATACCTACAGGTAATAAAATTTTTTCAAATATATTTATTTTCCTGCCAAACATAAATTATAACCTCTTTATTTTTATTTGAATTCAAATGAGGGTCCAGAGTTTATAAATTTTCCTATTTCATCTGTTCTAAGTTCAAATAAACTCGACAATGTTTTTTTTTCTTTAAATATCACTGGTGTAATTGATGAATTAAGTTTAATCTCCAGATATTTAACAGCATCACTTCTTGTTCCAAGTTCATCAATTAATCCATTGGCTTTTGCATCTATTCCTAAATATACTTCACCTGTAGCAAGCTTTCTTACTTTTGTTACAGACATGTTTCTATTTGTTGCTACTTCTTTTATGAAAAAATCATTCATTTTATTAATAATTTTTTGAAATACTTCTTTGTCTTTTGAGCTTGGTTTTTTGAATGCTGAACCCATATCCTTTAAGTCTCCTGACACATAACGCTGATAACTTACATTATATTCAGTAATGAAATCTGAAAAATCTAAATATGATCCAACTACACCAATACTTCCTGTAAGGGACATTCGATTAGCAAAAATCTTATCAGTTGATGTTGCTATCCAGTAAGCTGCACTAGCACCAGAATCTCTAATGACAGAAATTACTGGAATTTCAAGAGTTTTAATTTTTTGACTTATTTCGTCAGCCGCAACACCAGAACCACCAGGTGAATTAATGTCAAGAATAATAGCTTTGACTCCCGGGTCATTAGATGCTTTTTCCAATTGATCAATTATTTGATCGCTTGTGACTCCGTCCATAGATAAAGAACCAGGTTCGTTTACATATATGGCACCATGCATTGGAATTATTGCAACATTTCCACTTGAACTAGCTAAATTAAATGATCCATTTCCAAAAGAATAAATTAGTCCAAAGATTGCAGCTAGTATTATACTAATTATCCAAAATCCTCCAATAATACCTAAAATAATAAATAATGGTTTTTTTTTATTCATACATAAATCTCCTCAATAACTTTAATTTGTGTGAATTTGTCAATCAAACGTTGACCTGTGAATATTAAGTATAATGGGTCAGCAATCCAAAATATTGTGAATGGGAATACAGGGAAAGCAACTACATTTCTTGCAATTAATCTTAATATATTTGGTTTACTGTTTTCAATTCCAACAATTTTTAATCCAAATATTAACTTACCTGGTTTCGTTTGCATAAAATATTCAAAAATCATAAAGTATGCAAAAACAAGGAAGAACATTGTAAACAAAACTGGTGCAAGTTCATATAATAAATCAGGATTTTGCTCCATGAATAATAAATTTTCTTGAAAATTAGTTGACATAGGTATTTGATTTTGAACAACTCCTGAGAATGGACCAAATATAATTATTTGTACCAATATGAAGTCAATGAAAAATGAAACAATTCTTTTAAGTTTTGATGCATCAGCAATCATCATACGTTTTTTTGGTAACTTTAAGTCAATCATATGTAGAACTATTAAATGGGAAGGGTATAAAAGGTTTTTGTTTAGTCAGATAATACAGTTCCCAAATCAACCATAGGTTTAGTTATTCGTTTGGTGTCGTCCCATCCAATTCTAGGACATGCAGTATTTACCCAAACTTCAATAAAATTAAAATCTTCTAGATTGTTAAAATCAATTGTGTCAAAGGCTACATAATAGAAATTCTTATCAGGATATTTATCTTTTAACTTCATTGCTTGTTTTAGGTATGACTGACCATTTTTAGTTGATACAATAACACCTATTTCATTTTTCATATAAAAGAGTGACAAACCAGCCTTTTGCCTTCTTATTTCATTTTCCATTAATTTTTTATTAACAATTTTGTATTCTTCTTTTACTGGATTATATATGTGAACATCCTTATCATTTCCTAAAACAAGTGCTTTAGGATGAAATAATCCGTCACCAATGTAAAAGAAAGCTTCACTTTCAAATTTTTCAAGATTACATCCATAAATTTGTCCCATATATTTGGTATGTTTACCTTTTTGAATTATAACATCACGTCCTGAATCTTCAATTTGTTTCTTAACAGATTCTAGTGAATCAATAAATTGTACTGTAAGGAATAGCCCAACTTGCTTAGGGAGTTTATCGATTACTTTTTTTGGAACTTTAACGATACCATCATATTTTGTTTCTATGAATGTGAATTTCATATAATGGGGAAAAACACAGGGATATTTATAGGTTTTCATACTTATTACCATTAATTAGTGGTAAAAATGATAATATTTATATATTGTAAAGCACTTTCATCTCAGATGCGAGTCTTATTTAATGAGGTATATCACTTTTTAAAAGCGAATACTAGAATTATGTATGTATTATTCATGATTAGTTTATCGTTAATATTTGTATCAATAAATCTCCCATTATGTATTTTAATAAGTTTGATTATAGTTGATTATTTGTATATTTTTTATAGTTCTAGATATAATATCAATTTACCATTTGATTCAACATATTTTGGGATTGTTATTCTGTCTTATTATTTTGATTATAAACTAGCCATTATTTATCTAGTGTCTGCATTTTTTATTAGGTTGGGTTTAGGTAAATTTAGCTCGGCACATTTTATAAAACAACCAATTATGTTGTTTGTCATATTTTTGATTACAGTTTTTAACAGTTTAAATTTTGTCTCTGTTGCAATTGCTTTCTATATTTTAAGATTTATAATTGAATATTTAATCAAATTTATATTATTTAATCAAATTGATTTTGAAAGATTTGGAAATCGATTCTTTTCAGTTATTACAATGTATATTGTATTTGTGATATTGCAAAATATACAGAGGTATTTTTAGATGAGCGTTTTTGAAAATAATGTATTTGAAAGGGGAAATCTTGCAGTTATTGTTACACATAGTATAAGTAACTTAGGGGAAAGCAATTCAAGGGATAATTATCAAATACACATTATAACTGATCCAGAACAGTCAGGATATTCATTGGATGAATTACATGATTATTTTTCTTTAGAAGGTCATAGAATTATAAGTTATGATCAATTGACTCTTTCAGCAAATTCACCATTTAATCTACAAAATATGAAGGCATTATGTTTTAGTGATTTAATTGCAAAATTAATAGTTGAATCAACGCCTAATGGAAAGATGTTAGGTTCATTGGGCCCTTCCTTAGTTGATTCAAATGATTATAATGCAAATACGCTTGTAGATGTTGATTTAAGTACAGTCTTTAATTTTTTAGAAAATAAAGATGTGTTATCTAAAATAGGATTTAATGTTGATGTTAAACCAGTTGGATTAACTCCTGTTGATATTGGTAAATTATATAGTTTGTTTCCTGAACAAGATATTCCTACTTTGGAAGAGGTTTTTAATAAGCCTATTCAAGAAAATGAACAAATAACTAACTTGACAAATAGTGAGGGAATAGAAAAGGTTGTTTTTAGAGATTCAAGGGAGAAAACTTATGTTATAAAAAAGACAAAAGATAGGGATCTTTTAGAAAAAGAGTTATTTTTAGAATCATTAGCAAAATCAAGAAATATTAGACTTGCGAGATGGATGGTTAATTCAGGGGATAAACAAATATTCAAACAAGGAGATACATATGTTAGTTTGTGGGAACATAGTATTGATAAAGATCATTCAGAAGTTGATCTTGATAAAAAATTAATGTTTAGTGAATTTTCTAGATATAAATTAGGATTAGGTACAAATAATAGGGAACAAGAAAGAATTGAAAAATTGGGTAAAAATTTAGAAGGAAATTCATTAATGCACAAAATGTATGTTTTAGCACTTTATCATGCTACTTTAACTGAAGTTAGAGGTTTAGATGTGTTAAATCAATCAACATTATCTGATTTCCTAGACTTTGAACAATTTGAAGAATCAGCAGCAAAATCAAGACCTAATTCAGGATCAAAACAATTAACAGATGCATTATTTTCAAAAAAAGATTATAGGCGTATGGTTGAATATTTGGAGGAAGTTGAAAAACAAACAGGTGAATGTTATATTCATGATGACGCAAAAGATGCAAATTTCTTTTCAGTTCCAGGTTCGATGCCAATTTTAGGAGATTTAGGTTCTGCAAAGAAAGGTTCATTTGTAAGAGATATTGGACGTGCATTAATAGATTCTAGGATTGCTAAAAATCCTGATTTAATGAAGCAATGTATTGAAGCATATGCGTTTTTTAGAAATAAAGAAGAAGAAAGATTATATGGTGATAAAATTAATAATCAAGTTTACTTTGATGAAAAACCAGATGTTTTTGCAAATTTAGTTGAGGAAGCAGTAAAATATGAATTAATAATTTTTGGTGCTAGAGTTTCTTTAGGTCCAGGTTTTAATAAACCAAAAGGTGGATTAATCTTTGATAGGCAAAGTATTGAAATTGCACAACAAGTTTACAAACAATTATGATTCTGATAACATTATTAAGGAAATTGTAGGTCCTGTTAAATAGTAAGTATTTTTGATTATTTCACATATAAAATAATTTAATGAAAAATTTTTACTATCTAATTTTATTGCATTTTCATACAATAAATTATATAATTGGCTTAAACTTGAATTAATTAATGTAATATCATTTGAAAAATAACCTTTTTTTATTCTATTAAACAACTTTTTATTTTTTTTAACTATTTGTAATAACTTTAAATCAATATTGTTATCAAAGGTTGAATTTTCATATAAATATCTAAAACTATGTGATAGAAATATTAAGAAGGTATATAATTGAGATAATGAAAACATTTTATTGTCATTATTTTGTGAATGTGATCTTAGGCAAAAATTACTATATCTATCAATAGATTCAACACTGTTTATTATTTGTTCTTTATTATTTGTAATATTATTTTTTAAATCTTCAATTAGTAAATCAAAACAATTGCTTATTATGTGAAATATTCTTAATTTTAATTTTTCAATTTTAGTATCAGTTGGCTCAGTAATATTTTCAATTATACAGTTGGAATTTGAAAAATTTGTTATTTCAAAGCCGATTAAATGATTTCTTATTATTCTCTTAATTTTTTTAATTGTGCTTTCATCCTTAAAATTTAATTTAATCTTGTGATATCCTAATTTATATAACATTCTTAGAATTAATTTGATCACTTTATTATGTTCACTTGATAAAAATAGTTCAATTTCCTTATTTTTTTTTATAACTTTACTATCTAAAGAAATCTGAAGAATATTCTTAATTTCTTGAATTTCAACATCATTGTCTTCATTTAATTCATTCTTTTCAATCCATTTTTTTGGTAGTGAAACTGTTAGAGTGCTTTTGCCTTGACGAACTAGTTTTCTTCTCATGGTATTTTGAGAGATTAACTTATTTATATATTTTTTTATAAATATATAGAATTTGGATAAAAATATATTCTATAGAGATAATCTATATATATAGTTTGCATTCACCATTTATTATCATTAATAAGTAATAAAAGGTGAGATTATGGATAGAAGATTAAATTTAAGAGAGTTTTTTACAACGGTAGAAGGGGCATTTGCGACAGCTGCAGGTATTGTTGAAATTGTAAATGAGGGAGTAAATCTAGATTATTCTAGATTACCAGGTGCCATAGATAAGACTTCTGAATTATATAATCACCTATTAAGTTACAAAGTAAATAGTGCATTTTTTAATGTATCAGATGAACATTCGTCGAAGGCATATGGACTAATTATGGATGTACTAACAGATTTGATAGGTTTTTATGGGTCAGTTGATGAATTACAAAATTCATTAGGGGAGATAGTAGATAAGGATATTTCTTATGTGAAATCTGCTTTAAATAAAAATTTGCGTGGTTTTAAAAAATTAGGCAAAGGATTATTAAAACCTAGCTATGGAATTGATGATTTAAAAACGTTGAGTATGAATGATCTTTTAGACTATAAAAGTTGTTTTGAAATTAACTAATGACTAAGGATTATGGTTTTAAGGTTTTTTTTAATTATTACAAAAGTTTTGAGAATACCTCACGCTTTAGCGTGGGGATGAACAAAACAACTCCTTTATGGAGTTAAGAAAAATCATTAGATTTTTCAAGCTAGTTTCTATAGATAATTATTGTTGCTCAAGATAAAGAGCATCAAGGTTACCAAAATCATATAGTTAGGTTTTGGACACTTTTCGTAAAGCGTTAAGCCTTTGAGACAACCTGTCGAACAGATATGATAACCTTGTTGCAAATTATATTCTGATAGCGATAGCTATAAATTTTTCTAAAAAGGTGATATTCATGAATAAATTAACATATAGATCACATTCTGTTGGACAGAATGCATTCCATTTTGTATGGAAACCAAAATATGCATCAAAATTTTTAAAATATGAATCTGTAAATAGTGTATGTCAAGGCTCATTGAGATTAATAGCACATCAAAAAAATTGCAAAATCTATGAATTGCAGGTAATGCAAGATCATATTCATCTATTTGTAGAATTGCCTCCCACACTTTGTGTGAGTCAAGCATTTCAATATTTCAAAGGAATTAGTTCTAGAATTCTTAGGCGACGATTTAAATTTCTAACTAAAATATCAACAATTTGGAGTAAAGGAAAATTTTATCGAAGTGTTGGAAATGTTAGTTTTCAAACAATTGAAAACTATATTCGAGAAAGTCAGGGTGAATGGAGTTATTCTTAGTTTATTTTTTTAAGATACCCTACTTTTTAAAGTAGGGAGTTTCATTTAAAAAATTGAATGGAGGAGAATAAAATGACAAAACATACTGGAAATAGTTTAGGTGTAGATAGCATAGATGCAAAATTGCGTATGCCAATGATGGGATTTTGTATAGGTGCTAATGCAACAGGTACTGTTTATTTAATGGGGTAAAAAGATGACAACAATTGAAGAAATAAAATTTCTAAAAGGAAAATTAGGAAGTGTTAGTATTAAAATGGATTCAAAAAGAAATGACCTTTTGTACAAAAATATTAAAGATAAGTTTCATCATCAAGAATTGGTACTAACTGGATATTAATTAAAAGTTAAAGGATCCTAAAATGGCAAAAAAGCATAAAGTATTTATTCCTGAATTGAAACCAACAAGGCTTGAAGATCTTACTAGATATTATTCTAAGAAAAAAGCAATTACACTTCCTTATGATAAAGTTAGATTAAGTAGGCTAAAGGGAAAAATTTCAAAAATATTGAGTTTCATTTCAAGAGATCCTGATGAAGTTTTTGAATATAATCAAAGATTTGCACCTTATATCAATCGTGGGTTTGGAACACTCTTAGAGTATATAAAGCTGGGAAAAGAGAGGGAAGGCCTACTACTTGATTATCCATATGAATCAAGAAATTATGATTTTTTTGGAGTTGTAAATCCTATATATAATGGAGATGACTATAATGTTGGACTTATCTTAACTTTTAGCCGGCACATGACACGATCTGGAAAATCAAGTGAATCAGCTTTACTTCTTCCAACTTTAACAGATTCTCAAACATTACCTGCTGTAGTTTTGACTAATAATATGGATGTAAACTATATTGATCAATTAGATATGATGTCAGAGCTTTTACGATTTGGTAGTGATTTAAAAAGAAATCTTGAACCTAAGATTCAAAAAATTTATGGAGAATATGGGGATAGGCACAGATAAATTTTTTGAGCTAAATAATCTTAATTTTAATATGAATAATCAAAATAGATGTTAATAATCAAAATTAATATTATCAAGAAAAAATGACTTTCAAAAAAAATAACAAAATGCCCAAAATGTAATTCAAAAAATACATTTAGGGATGATAAATTTTATTGTGTAAAATTAAAAAGTGTAAATTTTTATTTGGTGAATTGTAATATTCATAGATTTAATTGATGTATCTTAACCAAACATTTTTATACTTTTTATTCTCTTATTTATATAAAAAGATGGTGAATTTTTCATTCGACACACAAGTCATACTAGTTGTAGGAATATGTTTGATTAGTTCATTCTTTCTTAATTTTTTATCACGTAAGTTAAAATTACCTTTAATGATAGCACCATTAATTGTAGGAATAGCACTTAATTTAGGTTTGATTAATTATTTATCATTCTTACCATCATTTCATACAATTTTGTCAATCTTTGCTAATTTTGGTGTTGTGATTGTTTTATTCTTTATAGGATTAGGTGTTGATTTGCATTTTATGAAAGATTTATCAAGAAATTCATCAATTATGGCACTTAATGCAGGTCATATACCATTCTTTTTAGGATTATTTGCAACTTATATCTATACTAGAAATTGGGTTGAGTCCTTATTTGTGGGTATAGCTCTAGCAATAACAGCTGAGGAAGTTGCAGTGTCTATTCTTGATGAACTAAAACTAATGCATAAACGAGTTGGTCAATTAATAATTGAGGCAGGAATTATAGGTGATGTCTTTGAAATTTTGGCTATAGGTATTTTAGGTTTATTTGTTAGAACAAAAACCTCAGCAAGTTTTACGATATTTAATTTACTTTTTGACTTTTTTATGTTAATATTGATAGTATTAGTTATGAGGTATTATATTTTAGAATGGTTGCTTACTTCAATTGGGCGTAAAGGTCATAAATTTGAATATTTTAAAGTGGCGTTTGTCACATTATTAATAATGACTATCGTCTCAGAATTACTTAATTTTAGTCATATTATAGGTGCACTAGTTGCGGGTATACTATTAAAAGATAAATTAATCGGTGACAAGATGTATTATGCTGAGCACCATATAGTTGAGGCCCTTGAAGTGTTTAATTTTGGTATATTTCAACCTTTAATCTTTATTTGGATTGGACTTAGTGTAGATTTAAGATTAATTTCACAAAATTTAGAATTCGGAATAGTTTTGACAATACTTGCAATTGTTGGAAAGTTATTAGGTGCACTTATTGGAAATTGGTTTTGTCATGAACCATGGCGTGAAGGAATTTTAATAGGTTGGGGATTAAATGCTCGTGGTGCAACTGAATTATTTGCACTATTGATTGCTCAAAATCAAGGTTTAGTATCAAATAATGTATTTAGTGCAATAGTATTTATGGCGCTAGTTACTACATTTATTTCACCAATAGTGTTTAAAATATTAGTTCTAAAAGGATTTGGTATGTATAAACATAATCATAAAAATATATATAAACGATAATATCACAAATTATATAGGTTATTATAATAAAAAATATTGTCGATTCTAATATTAAAAACAATAAAATATATATGTTATAAGAAATAAAAAATAATTTAAAAAATAAATAGAAATGAATTAAATATGTTTAACGTGCACTATCTGCTTGACGTTCAAGTTCAAGCTTTTTTGCAACTGATGATGAATTTGGTGATCTCTTATATGCATTCATTATTTCATCAACAAGATTATCAACTGCTTTTCTTTTGTTATCAAAAGATTTTTGATATACTCCTTGAACCATATATTTTAATGCTTGATCAATTCTTCTTTGTGGGCTCATTTCCACTGCTTTAGGATATCTTGCTCCACCATACTCAATTGTAATAATTTCTTCTCTTGGACAAGCATTCTCAAGTGCTTTTACAAAAACTTCAATAGGATTCTTATTTAATTTTTTTTCAATTATTGCAAGCGCATCTTCAACCATTCTATAAGCTAATAATGCTTTTCCTGAGTTTCTTCCACTTGATATAAGATGTTTTTTTGACTTATGTCCTGACACCATTAATTTATTCATTAATCGTTCAACAATAAAAGTTCTAGATTTATGGAACCTTTTACTTGCGTAAATTGCACCAGTTCTTGGAACAATTTTAGGTTTTAAATTTATGTAACCTTTTAAACCTACATCTTCAACAACAATATTTTGTACTGACCATCTATTAAATGCTTTTACTTCCATTTTATTCTCACTTTCTAGCTTTTTCAAGTTTACCACCAAGTAGTGCTTGTAGTGACTGATCGTTAACTTTGATTACACACCATCTAACTCCTGGGATATCTCCTTTACTTCTACCTTTTGATCCGCCAATACACTCAATCATAACTTCGTCGTGCTCATCAACAAACTTAGTTGCTCCGTCTCCAGGTAAAAATGCAGTAACTTGTTTTCCATTTTTAATTAATTGAACTTTTACACATTTAATAAGACCTGAATGAGGTTGCTTACGTTCAATTTGTGTTTTTTCAATAACAATTCCATTAGCTTGGCTTACACCACCTAATGGGTCTGATTTTTTCTTTAAATCAAGAGCTTTTCTTTTCCATCTAATATTTTGCCAAAGCCCTTTTTTTCTTCTTTTTATTAATTTTACAGCTGCGTTTATTCCGTTTGTTTTTTTTGACATTTTTTGTACGACCTTTATATCTTGTATTTATTTAAAAACATTATTGATTATTAATTTTTACAAATTATTTAATTTCCATATTTACGATGTCTCTAAAATATTTTCTTATAATCATCAAGTTATTTTTTATGTTTGACCTATTTCTTCCAATTAAGAAAGCTTTAGTCTTTGTATCTTGGGTTTTTATGATTATGATGCTATTTTCAATATTAACTTGAGCTTTCAAAGGAAATATCAAATTATTAACAAATTTTTCAGGAGTTTTATCAAAACCTAAAATTTTTATTTTCTTATTAAATAACTGTTCAAGTTTTTTAACATTTACTGCCTTTTTCCCAATTGCTTTACCCACATATGGTGAATCAACAACAAATGTCATAAGATTATTTTCATCGGAAAAATAATCCTTTAATCTGGTTCTTGTAACTTTTTCAAATAAAGTCATAATCTTAAGACTTTCTGCATTATAAGTTATTTTTGACATTTACTTAAATAAACCAATAACTGAAATTGAAAAAGGTTTTTTACAATATGTACCTAAATCATCATTATCCATATCAAGTAATACTAATTCTGTATCATTTAATTTTGAATAATATTCTAAGTCTTTTAACGATTTTTCATCAAGGTTCTTGGCCACAAACACTTTAGTTAATTTTGAATTAATAAGACTTTTTTGAGTCCTATCTTTACCTAAAGTTATTTTGTCTGTTTTGATGTTTTTTTTTATAATTTCTAAATCTGACATTTGATTACTCATCTTCCTCAAGAAAATTTAGGTACTTTATAAAACTTGCGGACACACGCTCGTCTAAAAACAAAAAAAGTCAAACGAATATAAAAATTTAAGAATTTATTCAACGTTACCAATTAAATCATCATCATCAGATTCACGTCTGATAACCTTGACAGCATCAATTTTAACAGTAATTGGAATAGGTACTGCAGCTTGAAGTAATTCAACAACAACTTCTTCTTTAATTTTATCTACTCTGGTAATCTTACACTTTTCACGTTTAAATGGACCTGAAATAATTTCTGCAATATCGCCCTTCTGAATATTAATATCTTTTTTAACTTGTTCAAGCATGTGTTCGATTTCATTATAAGCTACTTCTTTAGGTAGAACTCCACGTGCATAAGGGATTCCAAATGCAGCTTGTTCAGCATCAATTCTAGTTAAAGCTTCAACAAAAATATATCCACGCATACCATGTGGTCTAACTACTGCATAAACTTCTAATTTCTTTTTTTGAGCATTACTTGTTAGAAAACTAACTACTTGATCTTCACGATTAGCTGTGGTTCGTATTGCATAAATATGTGTGTTCATCTCATTGCTCAAAAAAAATCACCTACATAATAATTTCTCTTATTATGAATAATAAAAATCCAATTGCTCCTATCATTAACATACCTAGTGCAGAAATTTTCACGATGTTTCCAAATTCTTCCATACTTGGTTTCTTAGTGATTTTAAGCACTCTTTTACATTCTGTAATAAAAGATTTTAATTTAGACATAATACGGTTAAGCAAAAAACTTAACTATATAAAGCTTACTCAAAAAATCCTTAAAATTATTTAAAAAAAGTAGAAATAGGGAAAAGTTTTTATACACTCATTATAAGTTCTAAGTTATAGGTAAATATGAAAAAGAAAGCATCTGTACTGGACCTAATCTCAAAACATTATAAACTTATAATATTGGCATTAATTGCTATGATTATATTTAATCAGTGGATTGTTTTTGTAATAACTGTGATATTATTTACATTTCTTGGTATGAGTTCTGTATCACTTTCAAGAGTTATGCCTCAAATTTCTATTGAAACTATAACACCATCTGCAATTCTTGTTGGATATATATGGGGATGGCAGTTTGGATTGGGTTTTGGCTTAATCGTTGGTATGGTGTCATACGTAAATGCATCTCAAATGAATTTAACAACAATTATTTGTTCATTGTTAATGGGCTTGGTAGGTGTATTAGCATTTTTATTCAAAGATTTGGGATTTAACTTTTTCTGGTCCTTTCAAATTGTTTATTTTATTAGAGCAAATTTATCGTATTTTTTAATTTCAAGAATCAATTCAAATGTTGTAGAAAATATAATGCATTCATACGTTGAATCAATATACAATATGGTAATTATAGTTAATTTCATGACATTGTTTCATGGGATCATTATTAGTTTAATATGAGGGATAAAAATGGGAAAAAATAGATGTGCATGGGGTCTGGGGTTAGAGAAAGTTGTGACTAAGATACCGATTTCAAAAATTATGGTAACTGATGTGAAGACTATTGATCAAGGTAAAACTGTTGCGAAAGTTGTAGAACTTATGTCAAACTTATCAATTGCAGGCATGATTATTACTGATAAATCTAACAAACCAGTTGGGATGGTTAGTGAGGGAGATATAATAAAAAAAGTATTTTCTAAAGGATTGGATCCTAAAAAAATTAAGATTAAAGATATTATGACAAAAGGATTAGTAACTATTCCACCTGAATTAAGTATTGGTCAGACAAGTGTATTGATGAGAAAAAAAAACATTAGTAAACTTCCAGTTGTAAAAAACACGAAATTAGTTGGTTATGTTACAAAATCTGACTTACTTGAAGAATTAAATGATATATATTTACAGAATAGAAGATTAATTTGGTTAACGGTAATGACAACAATACAATTCATTATAATTGCAGTTTTATTAATTATGTACATAAGTAAATAGTAATCAAATAGATATAAATGATCAAAAAACAAAAAAATATTAGCAAAAAAAATGCACAGTTAAAGAAATATCTTGATAAATATTTCAAACTTAGGTATCTTTTACTTTTAGCTATAGGTATTCTTGCATTAGCTTTATTTTCTGATTTTATGATTGTTGTAATACTAATGGTAGCATTTTTGCCAGTAATTGCATGGAGCCAAATACTAAGTAAAATTATTCCTCACATTAATGTAGATTTACTGTCTGGCGTGAGTGCATTGCTCGGATATCTTTATGGTCCTTGGATAACGTTAGTATATACAATATTCGCAGGATTTTATGCTCTATACAAATCTAGTTTTATTAGGTATCTTCAAGTAGTAAGGGTGATATTTGTTGGTTTAACTAATTTTGTGATGGCATATTTTACTGATATGAGTTTTAACCAGTATTTTATTATTGGGATTCTAATTCAAAATGTTATACTGTATTTTGTTTATTCAGTTCTTGATCCTGATCCAATTCAAAACTATACACATAGAGGAACACATCTTTTATCTAACTTATTGATTATTAGATATATATTTGTTCCATTGGTAACTTTTCTTAATATGTTTTAAATATTGAAGTTGATTTCTCATCTAATTATGAAAGTAATTAAAATTCCTCTAAATGCAGGTGGACTGTCTAAAAAAGATGGTATGGAATTAGGTCCTGACAAAATCTGTGAATTTGTACCAAATTATTATTTAAAAGAATCTGGGTTATTACCCTTTATTACCACTGAAGAACTTAAGGTTAATAACTCAAATATTGAAGAATCAAGTAAGATTATTACTGAATTCACAAGTAAATTAGATGTTCCAGCCATATTTTTAGGCGGAGATCATTCATTAACATATAGTACGTTTAAAGCATTTAGTAAAAATCATAAAAATCCTGGATTATTAGTTTTTGACGCACATCTAGACTGTGAGAATAATTTTAGTCCACCGTCACATGAAGATTACTTAAGGGTTTTAATTGAGGAAGGACATTTAGACAAGAATAATGTTGTTTTAGTTGGAATTAGAAATATGCATACAAATGAACTTGAATATTTAAAGAAAAAAAAATTAAAAGTTTTTGATGCCTGTGAGATAATCAGAGAAGGTATTCATGACACAACGGATGCGGTTATGGCAGCTGTAAGACCATTTGATGCGTTATATGTGTCTATTGATATTGATGTCCTAGATCCGGTATTTGCTCCAGGAACAGGGTATATTGAGCCAGGAGGACTTAGTTCTAGAGAGTTAATATATTTTATTCAAAGATTAAAGAATTTGAAGAATATTAGGATGTGGGATTTGGTTGAAGTTAATCCTAAGAAAGATGTTAATAATTTAACGGTGAGTGTTGCTGCTAAGCTGGTTGTTGAGATGTGTTAGGACTGATGTTAAGATAATCCATTCTTTGAGCAAGTCTTCCACCCATTTTTTGATAACTTTGTAATATTTCTTGGCAGTGATGGGGTCTATCAGAAGAATCTACTTTGTTTCTTTTCATTGTAATTAATTGTAAAGTTAAGTCTAATGTATCATCAGGTAAACTGCAATCTGCATTGTATCTGGTTCCTTCTTCCAATAAGGCATATTTACAATTTTCAACATTATTACGTTCTGGGTCTTTTAATGCACCAATTAATCCTTTGGCAACTGTATCAAAATTTCTATTATTTTTGTAAAATTGTCTAAAAAATTTAGGATTGACATTTAATAATCCTGGTAAATGTCTAGACATCATAGATATGCCATTATACTCTACATATAGCCAAGCTAATTTTAAAAGACCTTTTGAGTTAGGATGATCTCTAAATTCAGATGAAATTGCACTTGCAACTGTAGTAGCATAATCCCAATTTGGATGGGATTCACGAGATACACCTTCAAAATTTCCTCGTCCGTAATTTTTAATGGAATATTCTAACATTTTAAAGGCATCATTTTTAGATTGATCTAAGTCCCATTTTTCAAATTGAATTAATTCGCGCGATATATCTACTAGATGTTCTCCAGTTTCCAAGAATCCCCATAGTTGAGTTTTTGAATTAACTAACTCAGATGTGCTATTAAATCTAATACAATCTACTAAATTTCTTATTTCTTTTCTCCTAGGGGAAATCATTAGGTAAATAGAAAACATAAATGACTATATAAATACTACTATTCAGTAAGAACAAAAAAGATTTCTAAATCCTATATTCTTCCCATTTAACATCCTTATTATTAATCGCATCTTTTAACCCTTTTTCAGTCTTATTCAGTTTTGATTTACCAGTTTTAACCTCAACAAAAACTATTTCTTCTATTTCTTGGTTGTCCAAACCTTTGAATACAATAAAGTCAATTGGTTTGCCTAGAAACTTACATTCACTTGGTTTATATGGGAACTCTGGTAAGAAGGGAGCTAACTGTTCGCTTATCTGCCCTTTTAAGACAGCTCTGGACCTATTTAAAGAATCCTTTTTCAATTTTGGTAACTTTATCCTCCATTCAATATCTTTGATTATACGGCCAAGAATTATACCTACAATAAAAGTCACTATTCCAATAAAGATTAATAAAACTTCCATAATTTACTAAATTATATTAAACTATAAATACTTGTAGGCTTAAACATTGTATATTTAAACTATACAAAATAACTAAAAAAAAATGGACAAAAAACAAATATTTTCAACATTTAAAGACGTTTACAGTAATGTTGGAGCGTATGTTGCAACCTTTGTTGCAACTGGATTAATCTCAATTTTAATGTTTAAATTTACTAATTTTGATGCTATGTATTATGGTAAAGGCCCATTTTATGCATATTTTCAAATTGTTCTTCAAATAATTTTAGCTTTATTTACAGGAGTTAATGTAGCATTGTTATGGCATAAATTAAAATTGTCAGCACAATTTAATGGGAAAGAAGCTGGAGCAACAACAGTTGGATCAGTATTTGCAGTATTAGTCTCAGGATGTCCATCTTGCGGAATAACTATTGCATCATATCTGGGATTAGGTTCAGTCTTAACTCAACTGCCGTTTTCAGGAACAGAATTAAAGATTGTAGGTCTAGTTTTGATTTTGTATTCAATTCACTCATTAATTAAGAATATGTATGTTTGTGATATAGCAAAGGAACAAAATAATTGAACATTTTAATAATGTGTGTTTTAGATTATCGTTAATGGTTCCATTGCTTATTAGGTAAAGCATTTTCGAAGAATAATGTCTTTACCTATACAAAAAAAATTAATAAAAAAAAGAAGTAATATTGATTATTGTCTTTGGCCAAGTTCTTTATTTAGCATATACAAAGCTTTTTTGTCTTCACCTAAGAATTCAAATTTATCTACAATTTCTTGAGCATTAGACTCTTCTTCAACTTGTTCATCAACATACCATTTAATGAATGATAATGTTGCATAATCTTTTTCTTTTTGCGCAGATTCAAAAATATTGTTAATCTGAGATGTAACCATTTGTTCATGACCTAATGCATCTTTAAATGCGTTTAAACATGAACTCCAACTTGATTGAGGTTCACTCATTGCTAATAATTTAACTTTTGCTCCTCTTTCATTCATATATCCATATATTTTCATTGCGTGTTCAGTTTCTTCTTTAGCTTGTAATTTCATCCAGTTACTAAATCCATTAAATCCTTTAGATTCAAAGTCTGCAGCCATTGATAAATATAAATAAGCAGCACCAAACTCATTTCTTACTTGTTCATTCAATAATTCAAACATTTCTTTACTTAATTTCATAATATAATCACCTATAAGCTTATAATATTTTGTTAATCTTTAAAAATGTAATCTATGAGTGAAAATTTTGTGTGATAATATGAACTATTAAATTTTAACTTACAAAATAAATTCAATGTCTTAAAAGAAGTTCTAAATCAATATCTCTTGAACCTATATCTGTTACTTTTACAGGTTTAAGTAATTCATAAGTGTTTCTTAATGCATCTTTCATTGGATCCCTTTCTCTTATTGCTGGAGTTAGAGAAGCTCTCCAATATCTAAAACCTATATTAGGACCCTCTTTATGCATATATTTGAAATGAACTCTGTATATACCATTCTTTTGTTCTTCGTATACAAGAATATCTTTTTCTGATCTTCTATGATAATCATCTTTTGGACCAACCATACCAAAGTTTTCTTTTAACATTGAGTGGACTCTTTCAAGATTTTGTAAATTAGTCCAAAAATATACGGCACTTAACATAATATATATCTAAATCTAAAAAAAATATAAAAAATTACTCTAATTAATTTACTTTAATCTTATTTAGGGATGTATTTTAAACTTTTCTTGTACCTGTTTAAATAATAACAAAAAAGATTAATGAATATTGAATTTATAAGTTCATGGAAGACTTTCTTGGCAAATTTCTAATGAATTGGAGAATAAAGGCTGTATTACCTTTCATTCAAGGATCAAATATGGACTTGGGTTGTGGTCTAAATGTTTTATCAAAAAAGTATTATAAAAATTCAGTTGGAGTTGATGTTTTTGATTGGGGAGAGGTTGATTTTCTAGTCAAAGATTCTTTAAAATTACCATTTGTTAATTCTAAATTTTATACAATTACAATCATTGCAGCGCTTAATCACATTGTCAATCGACAAAAAGTAATCTTTGAGTGTAATCGTGTTCTTAAAAAAAATGGAAGACTAATTATTACTATGATTAATCCCTCAGTTGGACAAGTTTGGCATAAATTAAGAGGTACGAATGACTTGGATCAAAAATTAAGAAAAGCAAGTAAAGGAGAGAAATATGGATTAACATCAAATGAAATAATTCAAATATTGATTAATTCAGGATTTAAATTGACAAAATCAAAAAGGTTTATGTTAGGATTGAATAATTTGTATATTTTTAAAAAAATTAATTAAATATAAAGAAAATTCTCAATAATTTGATGATTTCTAACTTCAGGATGAAACATAATTCCATAAATATCTTTCTTCTTATGTTTAAAAGCTTGAATCAAGTCTTTAGACATTGCTAATACATCAAACTGGTCAAGGTTTTCAAGAGCATTACCATGTAGTCCATAAGCATTTAAGTCTTCTTTAATCAGTAAATTAGGTTCTAATAAATGGACCTGAACCATACCAATTTCTTTTTGTTTTGTTAAATTTGCGCCAAGAGCTAAACCTATTGCTTGCATTCCTGAACAAATACCTAAAACAGGAACTTTAATTGTATTTAGAAATTCAAATTTATCTATATGATCTAAAAAATCATTATCAATCAATGCAGTGCCACAAACTACAATTTTTGAATATTTATTGAAATCAATCTTATCCTTAAAGTGCCTAATTTCATAATTATCTTTGATAATTTTTGCAATAGGTTTAACAAATTCTTCTTCACTAAATTTTATTTTACATGTGCTTAGTAGTAATATCATGATAAATGCGCCTCTGTAATATTAATTGAACCTGAATAATCTTTATGATTAATTTCATAATTATCTATTCTAATTTGTTTTTTAAAGAACGGTGCGTTAATGACAAGACTTTCAGTTTCTCCTCCTTCGCCTGCGGGATTTACTTTAAACTTATTTTGTAATTTTGTAAGTTCGTTAATCATATCTTTATCTAGTTCTTGTCCTAGCCAAGTCTCATCAAATGGATAAGCATTTACGCTTGTAATAATTATTTTGAACTTGTTTTCTAATAATTCATTAAGAAGTTGAATTTGGTCCATTTGCCATAGTGGATTAAAACACCATAAACCAAGTTTATCGCATATTTTTTGAATTCGAGTGCTTTGATAAACTGACTCAACCGCACCAGTTACTACACCTTCAATTTTGTACTTTGTTTTAGCTTTGTCAATTGCAAATTCCAAATCCTTAAGCTCAATTTCTTTTTCTCCTTTAGTCTCAACAGTTAACAATGGAATTCCCATAGCCTTACTTTGGAGCTTTGTCATATCAATTGCAGGAGTGTGAAACATATAACTTTCAGGATTAAGAGATTTGATTGTGATTAAGCATGAAATTTCATGATCTTTCATAGCTTTGTACAAAGCATATGTAGAATCTTTACCTCCTGAGAACAAGACTGCTAGTTTCATTATGCAATGTGGAATATGATGGTTTATATAAACATTTATTAATAAAACAGTGAAACCTTGGAATAATGTTAACTAATGAACAGATACATGAATGGGTAAAAAAAAATTCTTCAGAGATTAGTAATAATTTAGAAGAATGGCGACAAAAAAAACTTGTTGATAGTTTTTTAGTTCATAGACATAAGTATAGTTTACAATCAAGGGAACCTTTTGAAATGCCATTGTGTTTAGCATTGGCTAATAATGGGTTGAAATTACCTCCAGGATATATTCAGATTTCAGGGGAAATATTGATTCGCCATATTTCAATACCACATTTATATGGATTAAATGAGGATAGGAGTATATTTTGTTATAGTGCTGGACAAGCTTTTTTAAGGTTATGCCAGACTTACAAAAAGGTGAAGCTATTGATAAAATGACCGAATTAGCCCCAAATCTAATTCATAGTGTTGGTGACATAACATACCTTTTTGGATCAGAAACAGATATTAGAAATAGATTAGGTCTGGAATATATAAGTCCATTATCACCACCAAGTATTTTGGATAAAGATATAATTTATTAATATGATAAATATCATCTAATTACTTAATTTACAATCATTAATCAATGGACATTCTTCACACAAAGGTTTTGCTTTACAATATCGTTTAGCATGTTCAACAAGCAAGGCATGATATTTATTGAATAACTTTGAGTCTTTTTCTAAAGAATTATGAAACAATTCTTGTAATTCTTCATATTTAATTGATTTATCAACTAAACCAAGTCTAGAAAATATTCTTTTGGTGTACGCATCAATTACAAACATAGGTTTATTGAGAGCATACAACAAAATAGAGTCAGCTGTTTCAGGACCTATTCCTTTCACATCAAGCAAAAGTTTTCTTGTTATATTTGATTCCAAATCTTGTAAAACATTTATGGGGAACTTTTTTAGAAATGTGCACAATAATTTTAGTTTCTTTGCTTTTTGATTAAAATATCCTGATGGTTTTATTGTGCCTGCAAGTTTATCAAGTTCAATATTTAGAATCTTATCAATATCAATCAAATCATGTTCATTTAATTTGATAATTGCGGTCTGGGCATTTTTCCATGTAGTGTTTTGTACTAAAACGGTTCCAAACATTACTTCTAATTTCTGTTTGTATGTCTTTGGACCACCACTATATTTTGGTAAACGTTCTCCTTTATTTGTTACTGGCCACCAACCTTGACTGCCGTAATTTTTGTAAAGGATATTACAAATTTCAAGAAATTTATTACTCATTTTTGTTTTTAATAATATTTTTGATTATTTCAAATGCTTCAGGGTACAATTCTGGGTTTAGTACCAGGCCATGTAATTCAGTATTTAAACTGTCAGTACATTGTCCTTTTATTACAAAATTTGTTGCACCATCTAAATATCCACTCTCATTAGTTACAATACCATCTCCAGTTGTGCCATCCATGTCACAACCAACACTCCTAATTGCATAATACATATTATCAGGAATTTCATTTGAATTAAGTCTATTTAGAAAAATACTATTTTGTTTCATATCATTACATTCTTTGTTTGACCCTAGAACTGGACAAAAATCACTAATTTTTTTTGATACACCATTGTGTGGGGAATTAATCGTAATTATTTTATCAATATTTTCATGTCCAAATAAGTAAGTATATTCTCTGGTTACAAGTCCACCCATTGAATGAGCGATAATTATTACCTTGTCAGAATTTGTTCTTTTTTTAACAATATCAATGATTTCTTTTAGCCTAATTGCATAATTTTCTATTCTTTCTGATTTTTGAGCAGTAATTTCATAATTTCCTAATGAATAATGTGCAATGTAATAATAACTAGCCCTAACTGATATACTTTTATTATGTCTTCCCCACTCACCATCAACAATGTTTAGGTGTTTCCCATAAAAGTCTAATTCTCCATAATTTAGAATCTCTTCTTCAACTAATTTGTTTTGAACTTTTGAGAATACATTCATTGTGTGTTCTGGTGAGTTTTTTTCATTAATTGTGTGACCATGGATAAAAATCAGTGGAGATTTACCTGTATCACCAGAATCTTTACAATTAAAACATTGGTCAAAAATGCAACATGATTCTTGATTATCTTGAATGTTAAATTGTGTGTTTCCATGCCAGTTATCAAAATCATATTCCTGGTTAATATTTGGCAAGGTAAATTTTGTGGTCATAAACGTATTAGTTGAGTTAAGATCAATAGAGTGGTTAGCACAATTATCATTAATAAACTTGTTAATTAAATTCATATCTACTTTACTGTTTGAAATTGAAGAATTTGAAACATTTTGTAAATGATTCAGATTAGAAAATATATTTAGACACAAATTTGATGAATTTGAAATATTTGAAAAATTATTTTGGTTCAGTAATTCTTTTACTTCACTATTAATAGAATTCCCTTTAATAACCGTGCCTTCAATAATCAATATTATATTGTTGAGTTTGACAATTGAATTATTTAAATTAATTAGATGTTCATTTAATGAGAATACTGAGTTTGAATTTATTGTATCAAATAATTTGAGAATTTCTAGAATGTTTTTCTCAAAATCTTTATTTAATTGTGAACTTGATAACTCATTAACTAAAATGTTGCTTGATTTTATAACATGTGGATTTAGTTCTCTTATTTGAGAATATTTTTCAGAAATTTGATTCCATGTACTAATTATATCTTCAGATTTAATATTACTAAGTTGTTGGTTAATTTTATTTGATTCACTGTCTAGAAATTTAAAATTTGAATTATTCAATGTTAAATATTCTTCAGAATTCCATATTAAAATTGAGTTTTTTAAGTTTGTTCTATGGATATCCAAATTATCACTAACACCTATAAGTGTATTTAATAATTCAATTTTTTCTTGAATATTACTTGGAATTCTTGCAAAATATAAATTTTGTATAAAGTAGTTTTTTTCAATCTCATAAAATTTGTTAGTCCAATCATCATACTTTTGACCAAATTCTTCTTTAATTATGGATTCTCTTTGAGATAAATTATAATCAACAGAAATCATTGATGTTCTAAATTGAGAGCCACCAGTTGTCGGACATAATAAACTCTTTAAATTTTTACATTCAGCACTAAATTCATAATATCTTATTCCAGTCCCAAATTCCGGTAAAGATATATCATAACTTTGACTAAGCTTTTGGTTATGATTAAATATTATCTCTTCAGATATAGAACTTCCAGTTTCTAAATCGATAAAATTTAAAATACAACTACTTTTACAAGATGCAAAGTTTTTGTTTTGAATTTCAAAATTAACACTGATTGTTTCATTATTATGTGCATGTATATTTTGATATTTGGGATCTACCAAAACATTAAGTTCATCATTAATAAGAAAATTAACTTTAATACCTAGAAAATACGACAAAAATAATATTATGAGGATGGATGAACCAATAACGATCATCCATTTTTTTGATAATTTTTTAGCAATTTTTTTGATTTTTTTTGCTTTAGAGGGTGATTTATCTTTTTTACGAGATTTTTTAGCCTTTTTTTTTGTCATTATATTCTAAATATAAAGATTTGATTAATATATTTTTGGTGTTTTTTTCTTTGAAATAAAAATATTAATATTTATAATGCAATAAATTGAGAAATTTCATTTTCGTGGTATCTTAAATTTCTATGTTCATATTCTAGTATGGGGTTAGGACTTTTTAGACTACCTTTTCTTCTAGATATAGCAGCATTTAACAGTGTAATAGTATCATGATTATTATGTATCTTAGAATGTCTTAGCGCGGTATATAGTAAAGGGAACCCATTTTTATAACTCATTATAGTTGGAGTAAGGATACCTGAATTAATTACCTCTAATTTTTCAAGTTCATCAACAAGGGCTGATAACTTTGGTGAAATTCTTGGTTTTTCTGAAACGGTTCTAAATCGCTCTACAATTGCATTTCTTTCTTTTTGAGACATGTACAACTGAATAGGTTTATATGATTCTGAAGGAACTGGGTTTAAAGGTACTGTCAGTCTAAATCTAGCAGAAAGATGGTCGTCGCCTAAAGCCCAAGCCCAAGCTGTTCCTAATCCTAAATAACCAACTTCTACTCGTTCAGTTGCATATAATCTTAATGCATTATTGTGTCCTTGGTTATCTTCAAGCTGAAGATATGGAATCATATTCATAGTAGCTGCACTTATCATTTCACGTTCAAGGATAGTAGTTGTATCAATTACACCTGACTTCCATGTTTCGTCCATCTTAATGCTTTGTCTTCGTCCAGTCCTTTTAAAAAAGAATCCATCATAATCTAATGCAACTGGAACATCACCCCCAAATATTTTTGATTCCATAGATTTTCTAAGAACAGGAACTAAAGTGATACCCATCTTTGACGCAGCAATTAATTTTCCAAGAAAATCTTCAGTTCCCATTGGTGCAGTGTGAAATGAAATTAGAAAGTATTTTCCATCCTGACTTACAAAAATATCTCTTTGTCTTTCAATTGCAATTCTTTCATCATAGTTGCTAGCACCAGTATTTAGAGAAGGGTGTTCCTCTAATGTAAATCCTTGAGTTTGAATAGTACTAAGTATTAATTCAAGGCCTTGATCTCTTTGAGCTACCCAATCTACCATAATATATGCATATTTTGAACATTTATAAGTTTATTTTATGATTTATTTATTAGAAATAGTCTCTTTTTATTTTAACTATTCTATGAGGACAGCACATGTTTTTAAAGTCCCAAATTATAATGTATATATGGCTTTAGCAACAATGGCAGTAAATACATATTCAGTTGATCATTTATTACAAAATACAGCTAGGACTAGAACTAAATTAATTGTAACTGATCATATTTTAGCATTTCAAGATGAATTAACTTCAATACTTAGGTTGTATGAAGAAGGATTACAAGATGTAATCTTTAGTGGGGAAGGATTTGATGTTGAACAAATTCAAGGATTATGGGTATTACGTGAATTAATTTCAAAATATGGTGGGGAACCTAATTTTGAAGATGATAAAGCTACTTTGTTTAGGGGACATACTTCTGCATGGGGCGCTTTAGAATGTGAAAATGACCATGCACAACCTCAAGCTGAACTTCTAAGGGAATTTTGTATTTCAAATACGTATTCAGGTGGAGATAGATTTATTGCAGCAATTAGTGAGGATACATCAATTGCTGAGATTGTTAATACTCAAATGTCTGATACAGCATCTAGATTGTATTGGGGCCCTATGTTTTTACAATCTTTGACTTTGACACCAACAAGAGATATAACATCTGAATTAATGATATCACAAGGGATATATGCAGCTAGTGTGTTGCTACCTGAACTTGAAATAGTTGTTACAAATATATATGAAGATGCACAAGCTTTAAGAGATTATTTTTTTATGGAAGTTGAAAAAATACCTGGATTAAGAGCACAAAGATTTACAAATAAATTAGCTAATGTTCATGTTAGAATTTATGATTTGTTTAGAAAGTATCAGATACATATTATGGATATGCCTTCAATTTTTCAAGTTGTTGGACCTGAATATGAACTTGCTGAACATCAATTCCCAGAAACTCTGTTTGGGTTTGAAAAAGCGCGAGCACAGTTAGAAAGATACAAATTGTGTCCACCACTTGAATATACTCAATCTGTAGAAGTTGGAGAAGGTACAAGGTCATATGTTGCGGCTGTAACTAGAAAGTTGTTTGAGAAACCTAAACCTAAACAAAAATCTGTCTAATGTTTATATTTTAACTTAATTTAAATTTAGATTAATATGTAGTTCTTAAAATAGAGATTACATTTATATTCCTATTTGAAATCTTAAAACAAAATAGGTTGCATAACATCTTGATCAGGATTTATCATATTTTGTATAAATAATGATAATTCATTTTCTGTTAAATATCTAGGTGTAAATTTAGTTTTTACACCTCTATTTGTTTTATTTATTAAGTTACCAATTATAATTGCTTGTTTAGCTGCAACAATCCAATTGTTAGGTACATTGTTAGGGTATAATAGTTCTTGAAAATAATTTCTAGCATTACCTGTAGGTGCTTTTTTACTGCCACCAACATACAAATATAGGCAGTTTACAGCTTCTTTTATGTATTGAGGGTCAAAAAACACAGGATTATTTGGATCATATAATAACTCA
>Ga0233437_1001236_pt1 | contig 48347 bp, 43 predicted proteins | sample SI_122_August201_FD_182714 | JGI IMG/M metagenome (GOLD analysis project Ga0233437, IMG submission 182714) | Seawater microbial communities from Saanich Inlet, British Columbia, Canada - SI_122_August2016_200_MG | ecosystem: Environmental > Aquatic > Marine > Inlet | place: Canada: British... | reverse complement strand
GTTGAATATCCACAAAAAACACCTTTCTCAGCCTGTCTGTCCAAACACTCGTCGTGGTACCGTCCGGCGTCTCTCCAGCCTTCCTGTGGCTTCGGCGTAGGCGGTAAGGCAGGCGGATATGTGGGCGGGACGTAGGCGGAAGGTAGGCGGAGCGTAGTCACCGCCGCCTACGTTGATTTTATTTTTAGGAAAAAAGTGCTGATTTTCTATAGGCTTCAAAATTCGCCCCTTTCCAGCAATTTATAGTTATCTACTTCTGCTATTGGTTCCAGCTTGAATAAATCCTTCTCATAGGCTTTCAAGCTAAAGCGTAATAATGCTGTGACCAACTCTCCCACAGGCACACCCAAGCCAGCTTCAGAGGCTAAGTCTGATATTTCTTTTTTGACTTCCGGGGAGAAATTTCGCCAAGTTGTGATCACTTTCCAGAAGGGGATATTCATCTTTTTTTTGCGGGTTTTGCGCGTTGAAGACGATTTCTTCTCCTGTTGAGTATATTGATTTGTTGAAGGAAAAAGCGTCATACGCAAACGCTCTGGGTTGGGATAAGGTGTTAAATCCAGTTTGCCTGTGCCATAAGCATGTAAGCCGTATTCCAGAAAAAAACGCGCTACCTCACCTTCACGGACATTAATTTCTTTTGCTATTGTTTTGACTCTCAGGGTTAATCTTGGGTCTACGCCTCTATAAACAACTTTCTGATTCTGATGCCTCCTTTCCCAATCCCGATTGCGCCGGCGTGGTTCTGCCACAGGTAAAGATTCGTAGATGTCCGGCGGTTTGGGGTTGGGTGTTGAATTGGGAGGGAGATTGCCAAAAGGGTTTCGTCGATCGCTCATTACTTCTCCTAGAACTTCATAACCTGCTTTGCCAGATTCATATATTCCTCGGCAGAGCGACATTTTTCATCATATTCAAAGATGGTCTTCCCTGATGCTGCACATTCTCGCAAAATTGTTGCCCGATGAATGGGTGCTAGAACACGTTCTCCAAATCGCTCTTTCAGTGCTTGGTTGGTGATCTTGCTTTCCCGGGTTTGAGCATCATAAAAGGTCGGGAGAATACCCAAGAGTGCCCCTTTCCAGCCTTTCTTTTGTTTTAGGACGTTCATCATAAGGGCCACTTTGCCGACCCCTTCGGCTGAGAGAAATTCAGTTGCAGTAGGGACTATTACAAAATCGGAAGCCCAGACTGCGCGTTCTTGAATACCGCCCACGCTGGGTGCAGTATCGAAAATGATATAGTGCAGCCCTTCTTGAAAGAAACGTTTGATAGCATTACGAATGGAAGAGACTGGCTGGTTCTGGGCATTCAATACCATTTGAGCCGCCATCGTTTGTTGGTCGCCAGGGAAGAGGGTGAGCCCATCTCTCCCGGATGAACGCACCCAGGAATTTACGAAGGTGGTTTCCTGTGGTGATGTGCCCATCGTCAACAGGTAGAAAACACCTGGCTCCGGGTTGCGCCCGAGGGCGGTAGCAGATTGACCTTGTGGGTCCATATCAAGAAGAAGAACTTGCTTCCCACGCAAGGCAAGTCCGTGCGCCAAAGAAACGGCGGTGGTAGTTTTACCCACCCCACCCTTTTGATTTGCTATACAAATAATTTTTGTCATTAGGGTTCGTACTCCTATTAGCCGAGATATTTCCACACCCAAAAACCAGTCATCAGCCCCAAAATAATTGAAGCAAAGAAAAGGGCAGCACCAATAAAAAATCCTTCAAACATGAAACTGTTCCATTTTCTCTGGTTTTTCCGGTACGATGCTTCCGCCTTCCAGTTTTTCACCCGCTATCGGTTCTGTAGAAGATTTCTGGTTTGCTTCATTCCGCCAACTTAGAATCAGGCTATAGACCTGTCCTAATTGGCGGCGCTGTTTTTCGTTGAAGACAAGAGTTTCAGGATGCAAGGGGTTGTTCATATTGATCCGCCTCCTCTTCTTCAGCGTTATGAACATTAGTTTCTGTAACCAAGCCCCTTTTTTCTAATTCTTGGCGGATCATCAATGCAGCTTGTGCTTTTGGCAGGCGATATTCCTGCTGAGCAAGTTCTTCTAAAGCATCATGATCCTGATCTCGTAAGTAGATAATGAGTTTTGGCATAGAGCCTCCTTGATTTGGAACAAAAAAGAGTGTCGCTTTTGAAAGCGACACTCTTTTATCAGCCAGGTCTTTGGAAACTCTATGGATTTATCTATTGAAAGTCTACGGAAAATAAAAACTGCTCCGATTATGTTTTTTGCGTTTCATCTTTCTCATCTTTTTTGAATTCAGAAAGGATTTCTGTACGCCAGTCATAAAATGTGCCATTGGGCACATTGGGCACTCCCGTAGGAGATGAATCGAAACGCTCATCAAGAAACTCTGCCAATGTATAGGGAAAATTGGGACCACGATTCTCCCATGCCAAAACCGTACGGTGCATGGTTTCATGAGGATAGTTACTGGGTCTGCCACGACGTTTGGGCTTACGGATTGCAGCTAACATCTCTTCATCAACAGAAACAGACTGTTCTTGGGCGGTTTTGCGAACAGTTTTTTCCAAATCATCTCGTGAATTCAGGTTAAGGAGGCAAAACACCCAAGTATGCCTCTCTGTTAGGCGTTTGAGAATCGGAAGATTCCTTTGAGCAAGACCAATCAACCACCACGACAAAAATACGCCAAAGAAAAAGAGCACTAGAAGCACAATCACTATTACTGTAGTTACAGCTATGATCAAATTGTCATCCAGAGCATCAGCCAAATAGTGATTTAGGCTGTATAACGCCGTGAGCAATATCAAAACAACAAACAGAAAGAGGGGATAGAAGAATTGTTTTTCTTTTCGCATATTTTCAACACCTTTAAAAGAGAGGGGGTATTTTACTAGATAAGCCTAAATAAAAAAATGCCCGATAAGGAAAAATATTTCCCTATCGGGCTAAAGTGGCTGTTTTTTTTACCCTTTGAGCACCTTCTTTGAGAGGCTGGCCGCGGCCTGGCTCGCGACAGAGCGAGGTACCCGCAAAGATTGCACAACCTGTCGATCAGAAAAATATGTCTTGAGTTGTTGCTCATCTACATCGCTCTTAAAAAGCTGGGAGAACGGTTCTTCATCCTCATCATCAGTTTGAACAAACTTCGCCTGATCCAAAGAAGTTGGCAAGAGATGCGTAACGTATTGCACTACACTTTCTTCTAATGGGTCAAGTTGCATCCCCTTAAATAGCTTGCCCAAATCAGCTTCTTTTTCGAGATGATCATAGATTTCTTTGAACGAAGGGTATAGGGATTCAAATTCTTCATCTGCGTCATAATCTTCATCTTTCTCTTGGAGCAACCACGCTAACCAAACCCCGTCTCCCCACAATCTTGTTGCAATTCGCCCAGCTAGAGAACCTGATGGAATCAGCCTAGGGTAGTCTGCACTTAATTTCAAAAGCAGATACCAACTGCTGAGCAGCATTGGCGGCATATTAAAGACCGACATAGGATCACACGGCTTCCCCCCTAAGTGATGCAAATAAAGACGCAAGGCTTGTACATCTGGTTGTGGGCCTAATAAACCAAAAAGATTTTCAATCACTTCATGGAGAAGGGGCAATTGTGGTTCAGGCTCCATCAGCAAAAGGTGGGCCCCTAAAATTCCCAAAATTGGGTTCTGGAATTTTCCAGACAGAAGGGGCCTCATTTCCTCAGTATTTGCAACAGGGCGTTTGTTGAGCAGTCCTAAACGTGCAGATTCCATCCAGCGCAAATCATCACGTCGGGAATCAAATCCTTTGCCAAGGCGTGTCATCAGGACAGATGCATTGGGCAGATCAGCCCGTCTCGCATAACGGTTTGCCGTATCTCTTCCCGTTGACCGCATATATGAGCGGCTTCCTAAGAAGATTTGTGTTTGCCAGCCATCAGAAGTAGAAATCGTTTGTTCCAGTCTGCCAATTACTTTAGTTTGAAGCCTTAAGCGATACTGTCCAGGCTCAAGTGAAACATTACAAGCTGCCCATTTTTCTTCTCTGTTTTTTGCGCCTTGTTTGGAAATTAACGCTATCTTTCTGCCCTTCTGATCATGAAGGCTAAGACCACGTGCAACATCAATTTGTCTCTCGATATCATCATGCACAAAGACAAATAATTGGCTGCCCGTCCCTATTTCAAGATGTGTCTTCCTGCTTTGTTCTTCCGCTTGTGTAACATAGGGTTTTGTTTTCTCAAAACTCTCCAGGAGACTTTCCTTCATTAAAGGCAATGAAGTCGCCTGCGATGATTCTGTTGCATGTACCCATACTTTTTCTTTTCCTGGAGCCAAGGTCACAAATTGTTCTTCAATTTGCGAGCCAGCCTTGAATTTAACTTTATATAGCCCGGGGTTTAAGTCCAATACCAATTGACCTAAACCTTTTCCTATGCGAGAAAAATTTCCATCAATGACAAATATTTCAGTAGCTGGGTCATTTGCTCTCATCTGCAATTGAACGGGCTTTTGCATATCAGAAGATGACATGAATTTCCTCCTCTCCTACAACAGAGAAGTCTTTCGTTTGTCCGCTTCCTAAGCGCTGAATCTTGTAAAAACTTGGTACGAGGTCGACCGAGACTGTTCCTGTCGTGGTATAGGGGCCAGACACAGGGGTCAAAGTGCTATCCAAGATAAGGATCCTTCCGGTAGGGTCTTCATTTGAAAAAGAAATTTTTACAGGAATAGAACTTGGCACTTTGCGTTTTAAAAAGACAATATCGTGGTTATGATCGTAATTAAATTCAGGCTCAGGATAGCTTTCGTTGGGAAAGGATTTTGGCAGGTCGTTATAGACATAAGAGGCAACGGCATTGCCAGTCACATGACCTTTTCCATCAGCAGGCGCATTTTCCAAAGCGGCGATAAAAGCCTTGGTAAATATGCCCCTAGTCTCTCCTGTGTTATTGTCTTTTCGTTCACGTGCTTTCCGAGACCATTGTGTAGCAAAAGCATAGAAATGGCGAATCTTTGCTCCAGGAACGCTTTTTGTAAACCAGGGCGGGACAACAAGAGGCACCCTCCTTTGATCGTCACGGCAACAATCCATAATAAGGATCACCTCTTCAAAGTAAGCCGCCGAACGGAACCATTTGGCATAGGTGTTCCCTGGGATATAGTAATGATTATAAAAATCGGAATTTGCCATCTTCAAAGCCGATTCATCTACATCATGGGCAAACCCATGCCCTGCCATGAATAAATATAATCGCCTTCCTAATTGTCCGTTATTCTGTTCCGCAAGGCGGATGAGTCTCATCAAAGCTTTGTTGATTTCAAGCGTTGTTGGTAGTGCATCATCTACATCATCTGTAAAAGGAAAATTACTGGAGAGGATGACCTGTAAGTGGGGGGAACTGTTTGGTATATTGCCACCATCTTTCCGAACAAGCCAATCCTGAAACGCACGTGCATCGTTTTCAGCACCCTTGAGATCAGACAAGCCTGGATAATGGTTTATACCAACGACAACCGCATAATCATTTGTTGCCACTAGAATCCCTCTTTGATAATATGCTGAATGCTCTCAAGTGTTGGGGCATCCTCATCATCGAAAGCCCCATGCTTTTTGCCGGTTGTGTTCAAACCAGGGCCTAAATCTGATTCAGACCAAACAGTTCTGTTTTTGGATTCTGTAAAGAATTTACGAATAATATCTACGTCAGGAACAGAGCCAGGGAGAAATGGTTCTTTTATTTCGTGATAACGCTGCATGCCTACGATTGGTTTGTCGGACTTATCTTCCAAAATACCCGAAATCAGGTAAAGCAAGGAATAAGAGTATACAGGGATAACAGGGACAAGATGGTCTGCTTTCTCTAGAGCATCGCTCATGCCGAATTGCCTGATCTCGTTGATTCTATGTCCATGATCTTGGACCGTCTTGGCAAAAAGTTCACAAGTCACGGCTGAGGCAAGAAAGACCAGATCAAAGCGAATCTCATTAGGTAGGCGTTCATCCGCGTATTTGAGTAAATGACTGATATAGACTGTGCCGGCGCTATGGCCAACTAAAACCAAGCGAGGATGGTCACCAGATTCCCACATCTTCCCCAGTTCATCCAGGAAAGCACTGCCGCCAAATACCTCAGCATTGTCTTGAAATGAATCGGCTGTATCTTTTTTCATGTGATCCCAAAGGAATTTCCCTGCGGCGGCCACATAAAATTCACGAAGGATTTCTTCAATAATGGTCGTATAAAGCCCATGATCTCGTTTTTCTAGGAAGCGTTTTACGACCTTAGCGAGAATCTGGACCGAATAGTTGAGGAGCTTGACAACAGATACGGTACCCCGCTCTTCCTTACGAGGAGAATCTTCCCTGATTTCTTCCAAGAGATCAGGGGACATGAGAGTCTGTGTAGAACCAGGAACAAAACCGCCTCGAGATATTTCAACTTCTTCTTCAATTTCATCTTTAGGTCTGATGGAGTTCCCAATAGCTGCAGCCTCCATCGTGAAAACCATATCATCTTCTAGGCTTTCGCGGAACTGAGCCTCTTGTTGAGTACTAAGCTCTTCAAGCGATAACTGTTCATATAAGCCAAGCGACAGGATGTCTTCTCCTACAGCTAAAGCGTCGATCTGCCTTTGAATCTCATGCTCACTGGTCAGTTCAAGACGTTCTCCTCGATCTCCTCCTTCGACACCGACCTTAGCCAACATAAATTGAGCAACTTTTAGTAAGAGACGCTTGAAAAACTTTTCATCAAATATCTTTTTCAAGTCTTCCTGAATAATTTCGGATGCATTGTTGACTATCGTTTCTGTAGCAAAAGATTCCCACACAAAGAAGACAGGATAAGCACCTGCTTCCAAGTATTTATCGACAAGAAGCCCGGCCGTTTTTTCTGCGGCTGTTTTTGCGACAAGACCACCGTGCATATGCAGGAGAAGTGTATCGGTGCTCTCATCTTCTTTGAATAGCTCAAATATCCGTCTGACATCATCTCTTGATGTGCCTTTGAGCTTGCCGTTTTCCATGTGGATAATGTGGTTTGCTAAATCCATCTTTTATCTCCCTTCAAAATAATGCTGATTAAACGATAATATCAATATACACAAATCTTCTTCTAAAAACAAGAAAAGAAAGAGGTCTGTTTTGATAAATGAAAAACCATAGAGAAAGCATTGGATTTTCCAGAGACTTTTCATAGGCGTGCGTGCTAAAACTATTTTCAGTACCTTGAAAACAGAATAAAGCAAAAGAAGCACTCGCGTTATAATACCACTATGGAAGATTGGCTGACGACTTACCAAGCTACTAAACTCAGTGGCTATAATTCAGAATATCTTCGGCAATTGATTCGTGCCGAAAAAGTCATCGGTCGCAAGTGGGGACCTTATTGGCAAGTGAACCGGCAATCCCTAGAAAACTACATAACGAAAGCGAACAAACTGGGGAAACGCCGCGGACCTAAAACCCGCCCAAACACCAAATAAAATTACACAACTCGATATTGCGAACATACGTTCTTTTTTGTTATAATATAAATATAGGACTAGCCCTATATTTATATTCAACAAGATGGACCGCCTGGTGCTGGAACACCACACGGCCCTGACCTAACCCACTTATGCTGCCAGAGGATAGGCTGATTCGATTATATCAGCCTGCATTACTCGCTTAGTGGGATTCCATCCAAGAGCTTTGCCTTGAAAGCAAAGCTCCACACAGAAGGAGCTCTCATGAGTAAACGTGCAGTAATTTATGCCCGTGTCTCCACCGACATGCAGCGAGACAATTTTTCTATCCCATCGCAAATAGCGGAATGCCTACTCTATGCAAAAAAACGCAGATATACGATTTTAGGTAAGCAGTATGTCAAGGCAACAGACGGGAAAGACACAAGTGGAAAAGATACAGATGCTATTCCTGCTTATGTAGATGATTACACATCCCGTGAAATATCACGACCAAGTCTGAATGCGGCGTTGGCTTATCTCGAAGCGTACGGTTTTGATGTTTTAATAGTTCACGCACTGGATCGTTTGGCTCGTGACCCATATATCCGCCAAACATTGGAGCGCGAATTTAACAGTCACGGGGCTAGAGTTGAATATGTGCTTGGGGATTACGATGAAACACCCGAAGGCGAGGTTCGTAAAGATTTGGATGCAACCTTTGCCAAGTGGGAAAATACAAAAAGGGCTGAGCGCAGTATTCGAGGAAAAAGACGCAAAGCTCATAGCGGGAAATGGGTTCATGCTGAACCGCCATATGGATACCGCCTAAATCCTGAGTCCGATGATGGGCTTGAGATCGCTAAAAGTCAAGCTGATGTTATTCGGAAAATTTTCTATCTATACACAGAAAAGAATTACTCCATAAGTCAATTGCAAAAAGCACTTAGAGAATCTGGGGCTGTGCAGAAAAAAGGAGGGACGACTTGGGCTTCGTCAACGATAAATCATATCTTGGATAACACAACCTATGACGGATATTGCTATTTTAATAGAACAACGCGCATAGGGAGAAAAAATGTAGTCAAGGACAAAAAGGAGTGGATCCGTATTGAAGTCACTCCAATTTTAGAGCCAGGTGTTTTTGAGAAAGCTCTCAAACGAAAAAAGGAAAATCAACAGACACGACGGAAACAAGCAAAACATGAGTATCTCCTGAATAGATTAGTTTTCTGCTCAGAATGTGGTCGTTCCTATCACGCACTAAGTTATATCAACAGAAGGAAAGGTAACGCATATCCAGGTCAAGGCTATCGTCATCGTAAAAAAGTTGGGCACTGTATGAACAAACAAGTATTCGGGAAATGGCTTGATAAGATTGTTTGGGATAAAGTGAAAGCTATCCTATTAGACCCAATTGCTTTAGTCACGGGATATGAACAATCTGTAGAACAACAAAAGCAAGCCCTAGCCAGAAAAATAGCCCAGGTCGAAACGTTGGAACAAAACTTGATTAAGATCAGGCAACAACGACAAAACCTGACCACAGCATATCTTGATCCTGATATTCAAATGACGAAGACGGATTATTTGGCGCAGAAAACGAGAATTGATAAAGATGAAAAGGCGATTGATAAGGACTTAGCTGTATTACACCAAGACCTTGCTTCTATCCCCGAACCCGCTGACTTAGAGTTACTTCAAAAATTCTCTGCTGGAATTGCAGAAGGTCTACTACCAGATGCAAAGCTCTCAAAATCACAAAAAAGGGAAATCTTGGACTTGATGAATATCAAAGTTATTTTATATCCAGATGAGACGGTTCAACTAACTGGGTGGTTAGATGCATCTGAAATACGCGGGGTTATTGATCCTGGTATGTCTGTGCCCGGAAAACCCCGCGTTGTATCTACTTCGACTTCTACGACGACACCTTCGAGACCGACTACAGCGCAAGAGAAAACACGAGATAACATGGGGTGAGTTTAGGTTAGTTTTTTGGGGATGTCAATTGAGGCGGGACAAGGCATCAAGCGCAACTTTGAGCATATTGGCTACACCTTCTTTCACCACTGTCCGATGCGGATCATAAGTATGCAGGTCAGATTCTTCAGTCATATTCCCATCAGATGTGAATAAACCACCAGCACGCATGCCACGAATACTGGCGATAGTGAGCAGTACGGCAAATTCCATTTCAGCAGCAATAACATTTGCTCCAGCTTCGAACCAGAAATTAACCTTACTGGGAAGAGCACCATCATAAAAATAAGCGCGTGTGAGAATCATGCCCTCATGTGGCTCTGCGTAGCCCTTATTTTCTGCTGCGGAAACGAGCGAAGTTATTACGTGTCGGTCTGCGATAGCTGGATAAGAGAGTGGAAGCAGACGGTCAGAAACTCCGTCTTCTCGAATGGCTCCGGTGCCGATGATAAATTCACCATCCTTAATATTTGCTTTCATCGCACCGCATGTGCCAGCACGAATGATGGTTTTGACACCAGCCTGTGCAAGTTCTTCAAAGCAAATACTAGCCCCAGCAGCACCAACACCATGTGAGACTATGATGATAGGCTTACCTTTATATTCTCCTGCAAAGGTGCGGTACTCCCGAAAGAAACCTAATTCGACGGGGTTATCAAGCAATTGTGCTGCCTCAGCCGCACGGAGGGGATCGCCCACGACCAGTGCACGTTCAGCGACATCGGCGGGATCGATTTTAAGAACAGGGAGTATTTGGATTGAATTTTTCATGTGCTTTTCCTTTTAATCCTTATATTAACGCAAGCGTAAACACGAGATAGCGTAAATTGAGTTTAGGGCAAATTCTTTTTTTTGTCCACAAAAAGACACGAAGTTTTTTTGATAAGGTCGTATAATATGGATGTAATTTGAGAATTGAAAAAACATCACCCAATTTCCAAATAACACATCCCAACCTTCACCCCTAAACCTTCTAACATTAAACTAGGAGAAAAAATGTCCCAACCCCGCGTAGTTCACCCCCCAACTGGCACAGAACTGACCTGCAAAAACTGGCTCATTGAAGCCGCCTATCGCATGATCCAGCATAACGTCTCACCCGAAGTCGCTGAAATTCCCGAAAAGCTGGTCGTTTACGGCGGGCGTGGTAAAGCCGCCCGCAACTGGGAATCATTCGATGCCATTCTTGAATCGCTTAAAAATCTCGAAGAAGATGAAACGCTCCTCGTCCAATCGGGCAAGCCGGTCGCCGTTTTCAAATCGCATACCGATGCGCCGCGCGTCCTCATCGCCAACTCAAATCTCGTCCCCGCGTGGGCAAATTGGGAGCATTTCGACGAACTCGCCGCAAAAGGGCTGATGATGTACGGGCAAATGACCGCCGGCTCGTGGATTTACATCGGCACGCAGGGTATTTTGCAAGGCACCTACGAAACTTTCGGTGCACTCGCCCGTCAGCGCGGCTGGAATTCTCTCGCTGGCAAATTCGTTCTCACAGCAGGATTAGGGGGGATGGGCGGCGCGCAGCCTCTATCTATTACGATGAACGAGGGGGTCGGCTTATGTGTGGAAGTGGACGCAGCCCGCGCCAATCGCCGCCTTGCGGATCGCTACGTGGACGTTGTAGTTGATTCCCTTGATGAAGCACTAGATTTGGTAAATAACGCTGTTGCCGCCAAAAAAGCCCTCTCCATTGCGCTGGTCGGCAACGCCGCAGATGTGCTCCCTGAAATGGTAGAGCGTGGCATCATCCCAGATGTGGTCACAGATCAAACCTCTGCGCATGAAGCCTTATATTATGTCCCCTCTGGCATAAGTATGGAAGAATCTGACGCGTTACGCGAATCAGACCCCGACAAATATAAAGAAATGGCACGTGAATCGATGGCAAAACACGTCCAAGCGATGCTGGACTTTCAGAAAATGGGCAGCGAAGTTTTCGACTATGGCAATAATATCCGTCAGCAGGCTTTTGATTATGGCGTAAAAGATGCCTTCGACTTCCCCGGATTTGTCCCCGCCTATATTCGCCCCCTCTTCTGCGAAGGAAAGGGGCCTTTCCGCTGGGTAGCCCTCTCTGGTGACCCCGAAGATATTCGCCGCACGGATGAAGCCATTCTCGAACTCTTCCCCGAAGATGAACACCTCCACCGCTGGATCAAGATGGCGCAAGAGAAAGTCCCCGTGCAGGGATTACCCTCCCGCATCTGCTGGCTGGGATATGGCGAGCGTGAAAAAGCGGGCTTAAAATTCAACGAGCTAGTTGCCAAAGGCATCATCTCTGCCCCCATCGCCATCGGGCGTGACCATTTGGACGCGGGTTCTGTCGCCTCCCCAAACCGTGAAACTGAAGCGATGAAAGATGGCTCAGATGCGGTCTCCGATTGGCCCATTTTGAACGCCCTCATCAACGCTGTTGGCGGCGCGACTTGGGTCTCATTTCATCATGGTGGTGGGGTCGGGATGGGTTACTCGCAGCACGCTGGGCAAGTCATCGTTGCTGATGGCACACCAGAAGCCGAACAACGCCTCTCACGTGTACTCACGAGCGATCCCGGTATGGGCGTTGTTCGCCACGCAGATGCTGGGTATGAGATCGCGATAAACGTAGCAAAACGTCATAAAATCCAAATGCCGATGTTGGAGAAATAAAGCAAAAAACTATCTTACGTCTTATATTAAATAGAATTACAGAGCTTGTGTAAAAAATTGTACATCAATGCCATGAAACTTGCGAAGGATGAACTTAAACAAGTGGCCGGTCATTTTAGCAATGATACGAGTAGGCAAACCAATGATAATTTTGGATAATAGCCGTCCAATATTTCTACCTGTTTTTGGGTTTCATGGAAAACACCTTCTATCCTCTCTCGAACACTATTGAGCCAACAATCAAATTCAGTTGAGTTTTGTTTTTTCTAATCAGTTCACTTGGTTGTGAAAATACAATTGTGAGTATGTTTAAAAATCTTTTTTTGCCAATCTTCTCCAATAAAACCTTTGTCAGCATGGATGCGACAGCCTCGGCAAGACACTCTCAGCTACAAGGCGTTCATCTGTGTTGGCTGGTACGAGTTCATACTTTGTATGGGAATATTTTCCTAAGATTGGTTTTGTCACCTTAATCTTGGAGATTATTCCCATTTTGTCAACTTTTGATTTCACATAAGACGTATCTTTATATTGGGAGGGGGCGAATATGGTGGGGATGAATTTTGATCTCTCCGCAAAAGTATTCCCAGAAGGTTTCTTTTTTCTCATAAATGGAAGCCAACATGTCTAACTGAAATTCTGCTTACAAAAACATACCCATGAACTTGGTCACTCCTCTCGGCTAATTATGTCTCGTGACAAAAGCTCGCAAATTTGACCTACCAGATAGATAAGGGGTCATATTTCGAATTGCTGTATACTCAAACTTGACACCCCCCCCTCCCCGTATATAATAAAGCCAATAAATAAAACGAACTCGAAGATAAGTACCTGCGTAACCGTACAGAGAGCCATCGGTCGTGCGAGATGGTCGGCAAAGTAGCGAAATCCACTTCGATTGGTCTAATCGCCAAAGCGACTACTACGAGAATTTTCCTTGTAGTAAGGGCTTTAGCCCTTTCACCACGTTGCTCTTGTAGAGATATGGTCCTAAGAGAGACGGGCACGCCCGTTATAGCGTTATAGAGGTTGCCTTTCTTCTGAAAGGTGACGAAAGCAGGTGGTACCACGAGCGCCCCTCGTCCTGTTGTGGATCGGGGCGTTTTTTCTTTTTTAAGACTTTAGACCTAAGACATCAAACTTAAGCAAAAGCTGAAATCTGATAGCTGAGGTCTAAAGTCTAAACCGGAGGTACAAGATGCTAGATATTCGTTTAATTCGTGAAAACCCAGACGTGGTGCGAGAAGCACTAAAAAAACGTCAATCCAATGATGCGGTGGTAGACACCCTCGCAGCGTTGGACGAAAAACGGCGTGAAATTTTGAGTGAAGTCGAAGAACTCAAAGCTGAGCGCAACACCGTTTCTAAAGAGATCGGGCGGATGAAAGACGCCGAATCCCGACAAGAAAAAATCTCAGCGATGCGCGCTGTTGGGGATAAAATTAAAAGCTTGGATGATGAACTGCGAGATGTTGACGTAGAACTAACATCCACTATGGCTACCCTGCCCAATATCCCGAGCGATGCGACTCCTTACGGTGTAGATGAAAGTGAGAATGTCGTCCTTAAGACAGTTGGTGAAATCCCTGAATTTAACTTCGATCCCAAACCACACTGGGATTTAGGTCCCGAACTCGAGATTATTGATTTTGAGCGCGGCGTAAAAATGACCGGATCCCGTTTTTATGTGTTGAGCGGCGCAGGAGCGCGTTTACAACGTGCGCTCATCGCCTACATGCTCGATTTGCATATCAAGCAGGGCTATGTTGAAAAATATACGCCTTTTATGGTCAAAACAGATACGGTTTATGGCGCGGGGCAATTGCCAAAATTTGCGGGCAATCTCTACAAAGACCACGAAGAAGATTTATATATGGTGCCGACCGCCGAAGTACCACTGACGGGCTATCATATGGATGAAATCTTTGAAGATGGCGATTTGCCGAAGAACTACACCGCTTATACACCCTGTTTTCGTCGAGAAAAAATGAGCGCGGGACGCGATGTGCGCGGCATCAAACGCGGGCATCAATTTGACAAAGTTGAAATGTATATGTTTGTCAAACCCGAAGATTCAGATGCCGCATTCGAGAAAATGATGGCAGATGCAGAAGAAACCGTTGCCTTACTCGGATTGCCCTACCGCATCCATCAACTCTGTACTGGCGATTTGGGCTTCGGCGCAACAATCACCTATGATATCGAAGTCTGGGCGGCGGGATGCAACGAGTGGCTTGAAGTTTCCTCTGTCTCGAACGTGACCGATTTTCAGGCACGGCGGGCCAATATCCGCTATAGACCAGAAGATAGTAAGCGGAATGAATTTGTGCACACCCTAAACGGCTCAGGGATGGGCTTGCCACGTGTGATGATTGCGATCATGGAAAATTACCAGCAAGAAGATGGTTCGATTATTGTTCCTGAAATTTTACGCCCGTGGATGGGCGGGATTGAAGTTATCCAAGCTGAATAGACCCACCTAACCTTCGCAAAGCATACTCGCGGAGTGCCTAGGAACAAGTTCTTCGCGAAGCATATCCGAAGGATGCTCCCCTGAAACGGGGGGAGTTAGAGGGGGGCGCAATTGAAGTTAGTGAAACTTTATAAAGAATATTTCGTATTATTAGAGCAGGAAATTTTACGAAATTTATATTTGCAACTAGGAGAAAAAAATGGCTTCTTGGCTAGAAACAGCAATCACTATTATCACCCCCATTGTTATGTTATTCGGGCTATTTGGTTTGATTATGCCCGTCTTCCCCGGCTTGGTCATCATTTGGCTCGCCGCGCTGGGATTTGGCATCTTTGGCGGTTTCAGCCCAGGAGGCTGGGGCATCTTTATGACCATGACTATTCTCATGGTTATCGGCAATATCTCAGATGGCCTCTTGATGGGTAAAAAAGCCCTTGATTATGGCGCTGCCAAAGCTTCACTTGTTCTTGCTGCGATTGTCAGTGTTATCGTCAGCCTGATTTTCTCTCCCTTGGGTGGATTGATTGCTGCACCGATTACACTCTATCTTTCAGAGAAAAATCAGGGTCACACAAAAGAAGAAGCCATCGCAATTACAAAAGGCCTCATGGTCGGTTGGGGCTGGGCATTTGCCTTGCGCTTTGGGATTGGTATCATGATGATTGTTCTCTGGATCATTTGGGCGTAAAAACGATTAAAGCCATTACCCCCCAATGTGATAAATACCGAACACCACTTTTCCTTATTTCTTGGAGGAAATACATCTTATCAGTGTTGTTTTTTCAGAATCTTACTATCAGTTGCAGATTCATCAAGGAATGCAGGTGTACCTATCTTCTTATATAAACTCGAGCCTGCGACCTCCAAGTTATAGGCTTAGTTGCTGATTTTGTCAGTATAAAAGCAAAAAAGACACCTATTAGGTGTCTTTTTTTGTAGCCCTTAGCGGACCTGCTCTGAAATTCATTCTTCCTCAAAAAGCCATGTGAAAAAAATAATCTGAAGATCTCCAGATATCGAGTTCCAAACTCTATTCTTTCTCTACAACCCCCTGCTGCCAAGCGTACACAGCTGCTTGGGTGCGGTCTGCTAAGTGCAGCTTGCTCAAAATATTACTAACATGCCCCTTGACAGTGTACTTGCTAATTACAAATTTTTCCGCGATCTCGATATTGGTCATCCCCCGAGCAATCACCTTAAGAATTTCTGTCTCGCGCTTGGTTAAGTCGACAACAAGAGTGTTTTCATCTTTCTTTCTACCATGCAATTCTTGGATTACGCGTGAAGCCACCTGTGGGTGCAAGGTTGCTTCACCCTTGGAGGCTTTAAAGACTACCTCGGCCAACTCATCCATCGCGACATCTTTTAATATATAAGAGAGTGCGCCAGCCTGCAGAGCTGGAAAGATATGCTCATCATCATGGTATGAGGTCAAGACAACAATCTGAGTACGCGGACTTATGCTTTTTGCCAGGCGGGTTGCCTCAACTCCGTCTATCCCTGGCATAATCAGGTCCATTAAGACCACATCGGGAACATGCTCCTCAATCATCTTGACTGCTGCTGCTCCTGATCCAGCTTCTCCAATGACCTCTATTCCCTCCTGTGCATCAAAGAAAGCCCGGACCCCTTGGCGCACAATTTTGTGATCATCGACAAGTAAAATTCGGATTGGCTCACTCATGGCTTCGATTCTCCTCGGTGTAGCTAAGACTATTGTTGAGCTTTAGAGCAAGTGTAATAATAGTGCCTTCTCCGGCGATGCTTTCCAAATTGAGCTGGCTTCCGAGAGTCTTCGCACGCTCCTGCATTGAGCGGATCCCAAAGCCCAGCAAAGCCTGAGTAGGATCAAATCCACATCCATTATCACGAATCATACAGGTCAATTCCTTTGATGTATATACTAGCCCGATCTCAACCCTATTGGCATTACTGTGCCGAGCGATATTCGCTAGCGCTTCTTGTACAATTCGGAAGATGGTTTGCTCAATATCCAATGGCAAGGGGCGTTCTCCTTGTAAGCGTATTTCTAGTTCGGTTTCGTTCTGACGAGACCAATCATGACCGTAATCCTGTAAAGCAGTGGCTAAACCTTTGCCTTCTAAAGCTGGAGAGCGCAATTCCTGGATCAGATTGGTCAATTCCTTGCGTAAGGCGTTCGTTAAGCGTTCGGCCTCCTCGATATTTCCAATAGCTTTGTTTGGGTTCTTCGCTAATAATTTCTTGGCAGTACTAATTTGGGCCGATGCCGCAAAGGCCTGCTGCTTAACGCTGTCGTGCAGATCGCGTGCCATCCGGTTCCGTTCTTCGATCTGTACCAATTCTTGGCGGGTATCTAATAAGCTTTCCAGTTCTTGTGCCATCTGGTTAAGGTTGTAAGCCAGCTGCCCGATTTCATCCCCCGAAGTGTCTTCTACCAGCTGGGTGAAATCACCCTGGCTCCAGGCATGGGTCCCTTCGGAGAGCCGGTCGAGTCTGGTGCTAAGTCCACGAGCGGCAACCGAACCGTAAATCGTTCCCGCAGTCCCGGCAATAAAGGTTAAGATAAGAAAGCTGATTCCCATGATGGGAATAATGCTGCTGAGTGCGGACTGGACCGTTGGGAATTTGCCAACGCCGATCAGCACGCCAAGCACTCTTTCATGCGCCTCGTCCCAAATGGGGAAGGCCATAATTACACTCTCGTCGAGTCCGGGGAGAGTGTATAGATTATCGACCTCCTCTTCTCCCCCAAGTGCGGCCTGGAGGGGCGCGGCCAATCCTGGAAGAGCCTGCATATTTATTGGGCGTCCGATCGTGCCGCTTCCAAACAAGTCCGGGGGTTTGCTCCCAAGTAAAACACCATCGTGCCCAACAATAAATAATTGGTCGGTAGCATTAAAAGTGAGCGGAATGGTTGAACTAGTCGCGGCACCCATTCGATCCAGCCAGTGGGTGATCTCATCCTGGTCTGGCGGAGTCTGGGAAAGCAAAAACTGCAGCGAAGGCATGTATTCGGCGGACATGGTATTGATAAGTTCAGTCTGAATGACACCACTGTTGAGAAGTACGGCAACAAAGATAGCGGTACTTGCAAGGAGAATCAGCTCCACTGTAAGTAGGGCTCCGACCGTTACCCCAGTGTAGCTCAGGGTTAATTTCCAACGAAGCTGTCGGAAGCGTTTGGTGTAAGAGCTGGGCATGTCCATATCGTTATTATAAAGCCAGAACGGCGAATAATTATTCATTAATTAAATCCAATATTGCTACTTGATCTGATCTCTATTTGCAGGCGCCAGTTCGGTTTAGCTTTGCAGCCGAACAGCCTTGACTTTGCCCAGCACCCACACGAACAATACCCCGGATACGGTCAAGAGCACCGACCATACCAGGAAGTGAAGATCCATACCGGTAATAGCGATGGGTTGGTATTCAAACCTGCCCGCTACATCTGTCCACCAGTATGAAAAGTTGACAATATCGAGGACGGTGTGAGCGATAATGCCTGGTAGCAGAGAGCCAGATGCGTAAGCGATCGCGCCGAACATAAAACTGGCGACAAAGAGATGCAGAAGCAATGGCGGAGCCCAGGCTTGATTCAGATGAAACAGGACGAACAGAACAGAGATGATGATGTTTGCCAAAACTGGCCCGTAGCGTTTTTGCAAAGGAACTAACCCATAACCGCGAAATCCAGCCTCTTCCGTAAGCCCGGCCGATAATGATGCAATGAGGATGATAGGCCAAACTATCCACAGCGGTTCAGATTCAAATCCAAATCCTTGGGCGAAACGATCGGCGGGGAATTGGATCAGCCTAAAAGTAACCACCAGACCGGATTGCAAAACCAGCACAAAAAACGCGCCCAGCAAAAGGCTCCACCTCCATAGTCTGGGCGATAAACTGCCGACTCGAAAATATTTTTTCCTGGCTTCAGCGCTTTTCTTTGACCCTCAACTGCCACTGAAGAACTTCCAGTAAAAAAACAGATAGACTAGCATAGCGATCAGCGATAAAGGTAATGGAAGCGCCACAAAAAAAACTGATATTCCATTTGCGCCGACTATTCCTATAAGAGTTACCATTAAGAACGCTTTGAGCAATACTGGCAACCGCTGCCAGACTTTTGCAAGACCTGAAATCTGCGGTTGGGTGGTTTTGTCTACCGTTGTCATGATAATTACTCCTTTTCACTATTGGTTGTTAATATCGTTGATCAGATCAGCTTTGCAGTCGAAGAGCCTTGGCCTTACGCAAGCCCCAAATGACCAGGGCAATGAATGCAGCGAATATTAGCGACCACCCAAGGAAATAAGCATCTAAAATGATTGCGCCGAGCGCAAACTTGGACGAAAACACAACAGCGCCGAGAGCAACTTCGTATCCCAAAGCGATAGCGCCAAGCGCAACGATCCCTATTGCGATGCCTGCCAGAGAAACTATGCCCAAACCAAATCCGGCCACTGTGACGATTCCAAAGGCCGCAGCACCGATCGAAACGATACCAATGGCAATATTTCCTATGGCTACGACACCTTTTGCGACCAGCGGCTGACCTGTTTCGGGATGTGTGCCCAAATTAATGTGAATTAATGGCCAACCGTTAATTTCCTCTTTCGAACGATACTCGAAATTGTTGCGTTGAGATTTTGTTGTCATGATAATTGCTCCTTTTCAGTAGTTGATTTGTAGTAGCTATAGAATAAATGAAAACTATCTGGAGGACACGAGGCGGGAGACGTGTTTAACTAGGGCTGGAGAACTGGTTTGGGAATATTGTTGAGTTTATTTTGATCTGGGACGCTAAAACCCTAACGGGCAAACAAAAAAGCTAACCAACCACCACAATATAAAAACCGCCGAAAGGCGGTTTTTATATTGTGGGCTGTACAGAACTCAAGCCAGCTTTTTTTGTGGGTATAGTATCCAGTTTTTGCCTAGTATCGAACCGAATCATAGAAAGAAACTGGTCAAGATCAACTTCAGAAGTTTGAGATACCCCTAAAGAAAAACCGGCTCTCAAATTTTGGGAGCCGGTTGGTTTTTAAATGATACTTTCTACGCAGCAGGTGTTTCTTCGCCACGCACCAAATAACTCTCAATCATAAATAGATTCTTCTCGCCCACGCGTTTGACCACATCCAGCAAAGTTTCCATGCTGGCAACTTCTTCAACTTGCTCAGTCACAAACCATTGCAAGAAATTTTGGGCGGCATAATCTTTTTCTTCCATCGCTGTATCCATCAAGGCATAAATTTGCGCGGTAACTTCGTTTTCCCAGTCTAAAGACATCTGAAAGCTGGCGGCAGTATCAGCGATTTCGTAAACAGGGGCTTCAATTGCGGGGATAAAAACTTCTGCGCCAATATCAAGTAAATAGTGCAAAAATTTCATGGCGTGTTCTTGTTCTTCGGTGGCTTGCGCGTAGAAAAACTCGGCAAATTTTGGCAAAGAACGTCCATCAAAATAGGCCGCAATTTGCATATATTGCATCGAAGCACCCATCTCATTGCCGAATTGTTCATTCATCATTTCGGCTAATTTTTCGCTAATTCTCATGATTATTTTCCTTTTTTGGGATTAAGTGAAGATAGGAGATAATTCTAACATCTATGCGTTTAAATTTCATTGAATATTTTCTAATGCCTCTTGCGCGGCCGCACTTGGGTCAACTTGCTCCTGAAGAACGGAGATTGTCGCAGCTTGGAATATCTCAGCCAAAGCTTCAATAGTTTCATTGGATGGAATCGGCTGCGCGAGGAGACTTAGGTCGTGTAAGGTTGTTTTGCGCTCATCCAGCGCGGTTGGACGAGGGGGCAGAATGCTCATGGCAACTGTCCACTCGGCGAGGAAGGTACTATCAGAGAGGTATTCTGCTAATTCAACGGCAGCAGGCTGGAGGTCGGGGGCGCTTCCCGCCAGCGACCAAATCCAGGCAGATGCCAGGGAGCAGGTAATCCCCTCGGGTCCAGGAATCGGTGCGAGGATGGCATCCGCTGGCGTTTCATCCAAAAAATCATTTGACCATTGAATAGGTAGGCTATTTTGGGTCTCGGTAAGGGTAAATAAATTGCTTTGGTAAAAGCTGAGGAGTTGGGTGAGACTTTCTTCTTCTATATTTTCTTCATCGTAAAGACAAAAACTAAGCGTTGTGCTATCTTCGGGGAGCAGAATTTGTAGCTCTTGTTCTGTAAGGCTTTCGATGGTGGGGAGAGGAAAATCTTCGGCAGGCTGGTAGCGCAAAGTGAGCAGGTTTGCGGCAAAGGGCAAGCCGTAAGCTGAGTTTTGAATATGTGCCAGCGGGCGGGCATAGGGAAACCAATCGGGGTCGTCAAGCAGGGTGGTGAGACCATCTATGGGATGCAAAATGCCTTGCTGCGCTGCGCTTTCAAGATCGGGGCGTGTTAGGGCAACAAGATCGGGCATGATGGATGGAGCGGCTTGGTGGGTTGTGATGAGGGTGTTGAGCAGACTGGCTTGCCCCTTTTCCGCTTTGATTCGCACTTCAATAATTAGGTCTGGGCGGCGTCTCTGAAAGCTATCTAATCTTGTTCGGAGGAGGGCTGCCGCATCTGTTTCTGCTTCAGGGTCAAATTGAGGGGGCAACCAAAGGCGCAAAATTTTCGGGGAATTATCTTCTGTGGGGGTGATTTCTTCGGCTTCGGGCGTGGTGATTTCTTCTGCACTTTCTGTGAGGCTGATTGGTGTTGCTGGAGGCGTTGTGCTGTAGGGAAAATTTGTACAAGCCACGAGGGTTGAAAAAATCAATATGTAATAGATAATCCGCATCTTTTTTTTCATTAAAGCTCTATTTTCTTCTCAAGCAGGGTGACCAATAATTTGATCGTGTTTTGAATATCGTCGAGATCAACCATTTCAGATGGTGAGTGGACATAGCGGCAGGGAATTGAAATTCCGCCTGCCAGAGCACCTTCGCGTGCGATTTGAATGGCACGGGCATCAGTGCTGCCGAGATTAGAGACTTCACGCTGATAGGGGATTTTTGCTTTTTCCGCACTTTTAATCATCCATTTTACAATGCGTGGGTCGGCAATCATAAATGGGTCTTTGATTTTGATAGAGGGTCCTTTGCCAAGACTGATTTCTTTGGTGGCGCTATAGGGCGTATCACCGGTTGGGCAAATATCTATGGCGATGCCGATTTCCGGGTTAATGCCATAGGCAGACGTGAGTGCGCCACGCACTTTTGTTTCTTCTTGGGTGGTGAAGACAAAATAAACTTCATGCGGTGTGGTTTTGAGCTTTCGCATTGTCTCGATGAGCGCGGCAACGCTGACACGATTATCCATTGACTTTGCAATGAGTCTCTTGCCCAAATCATGAAAAGGATGCTCAATTGCGCCTACATCTCCAATGCTTACAGGACTATCTTTGGGGCTGCTTGCGCCCGTGTCGATGAACATTTTATCTATAGGTATGAATTTGGTTATTTGCGTAAGATATTCTGCGCCAATCACGCCATAAGCGCCATTCAAAAAATGGACTTTCGTGCCGATCAGTGTATGCGGGAGTAATGTGCCCAATTGCGTAAAACGTGCGAAACCATTTTTATCAACATGGTTGACGATTAATCCAATTTCGTCCATATGCGCGGCGAGCATGATTTTCTTCCCACCAGAGCCTTTGCGGGCGATCAAGTTGCCGAGTGCGTCTACGTGAATTTCATCGGCGAAATCTTTGATTTCAGCCATAATTAGATCACGAATTGTGTTTTCGTAACCAGAAGGGCTAAAGGTTTCGGTTAGTTTTTTGATCAAGGTCGGGAGCTCGTTTAGTGACATGTTTATTCCAATATAGCTATATTTTCAGGGTGGATAGGATTATATTAATTCCCCTCAGGGGAAGGTGTTGCAGAGTGTGGTGTTTTGGTTGGTGTCAGGGTCACGGGGTGGGTACAAATTTGTGGCAGCCAGCCAACGCGCCCTTCTTGATCTTTGACTTCGATCCAGATAAGACCATCAACCGTTCTTTCTCCATACAGGATGGTGATATAGCGTGCGTTTCTAAGACGCCCAATAACGGGACTGTTGAACCCTGAGCGTTGGTGGAGTTCAAGGCATTGATCATAGTTGGTGAAGATATTCTGAACAAGAGCTGTTACCGGTGTTGGGGTGGGGGTATATGTTGAAGTAGCGGTAGCTGTTGCCGTTGGGGGCGGTGTAGCGGTAGATGTTGGGGTAGGGGAGTTTGTTGGGGAAGCGGTAGCAAGTGTAGGCGTTGGGGTGAGCGTCGGCGGGACGAGGGGATCCAGTTTGTCGGCAATGATCTGATTGATCACAATCGCGACGGTTTCCTGCAATCGCACTGCTATAGATTCTTGGAGACTATCCACATCTCCATAATAAAGACGTTTTGGGGTGCGCAGGGTAATTTCCAGATTGAGAATGTCGTTCTCATCGGTTTTGGTGTCGAGGGTAATTAATTCTGCCCCTTGCGTTCTGATTTCTTCAGAGACGATGGTATTTATTTCTCGCATTCTACTGGCTTCTTGAAAGGCAGTGATGCTGAGAAAGGTAAGAGGCACGAGCATAAAAAGGGTGACTAAGGCAGAAATGAGCAAAGAGCGCGGAACACGTACGCCATCTTTTGTACCAGGGCTGAAGCCCAGCGAAAAAAAGACCAGCATAGCAGAAAAAGCAATGGTGACGGCGTTGGTTATAAAGAGCAAAAATGCGCCGCCTGCCACTTCCCAGCGTCCCATTGCGATGCCGATGCCAACCACACCTAGCGGAGGCATGAGGGCGGTTGCGATGGCAACGCCTGGTAAAGCAGCAGAAATAGATGGTTGTGCCAGCGCAAAAGCTGCCGCCAAACCACCTGCAAGAGCGATCATTAAATCGATGGGTGAAGGGCTGGTACGCGAGAGAACTTCTGTCGGGAGTGTTTGTAAAGTGATAAAGGGAAGAGCTTCGTTAAACCACGTAAGCAGGATCGCGACAATAATAGCGATAACTGACCCGCGTAAAAGTGCAGAGATGGCGGTTTTGAGAAGCTTCTCATCACCGATTAACGAACCTAGTCCTAATCCGATAATTGGTGACATTAGAGGTGCAACTAACATAGCCCCAATAATGACTGCGCCAGAATTGATCAATAACCCCGAAGTTGCGATGATGCTTGAAAGCACGACCAGCAAAAAATAATCGAAATCTGGTTGCGCTTCTTCGCGTAAATATGCGCGCACATCTGCGCGACGCTCTACCCCTATGGTCGGAAGAATTTTGCGCAATAAAAAGCGAACTTGTAGTTTGAGTGATGTGGGTTTAGCGAGAGCGGGGTCTTTTTCTGTCATAAGTAAATTCCTGCGTTCATTCTACCTTGTTAGACCAAAAATGCAAATTAACAATGCTTCTGTGAATTCGAACTATTCGACCAATTTATGTCCATTCGTGATTTATAATATTGAGAATGGCTTCCATCAGTATTCCTCTCTCCAAAACAGAAATGGGCAAAATACGCCCAATCAGAATCATGCACGATCTCCCAAAAATTGCAGATTTGGTTGAACTTTGCTTTAAGCATAATATGGATGGTGAAGGGAAACGCTACGTCCAGCAGATGCGACGAGCCAGCCAAAACGCTGGTTTTTTAAACTGGGCATCCAACTCCCCTCCGCTGACAGGTTATGTCTGGGTAGAAGAAAAACAGATCGTAGGCAATATCAGCATCGTCCCTTTTCGCAAAAAAGGAATTGTTTTTTTGCTTGCCAATATCGCTGTTCACCCCGATTTTAGACGCAGGGGCATTGCTCGTCTTTTGACGCAAAAAGGGATGGAGCATGCGCGTCAACGGCGCGCAGAATCAATTTGGTTACAAGTTGAAGATGATAACCCTAGCGCAATCAAACTCTACGAAAATCTTGGGTTCCAAACCCGCGCCCGTCGTACCACTTGGGACGCTGTTTCAGAACCTGATCCGCGAAAAGTGGTTGCCCAAACTATCGTCACATCTCGCACCGCGCACTTTTGGGAGCAACAACATCGCGGCCTCGCCCAAGCCTACCCCGAAGAAATCACCTGGTACCGAATGCCCGATTGGGAAATCTTTAAACCAGGTCTTAAATATTGGCTCTACAGGCTTTTTGTGGAAAGCGATGTTCGTCAATGGGTAGCACAAAAGGATGGGAAATTTCAAGCCGCACTGATTTGGAGATATACACGTGCGCGACGCTCGCCCCTATGGCTTGCTTCCGCACCACAAGCGGATTCTGAAACCCTAGCATCTCTCCTGCTGCACGCCCGTCTACACCTTGCCTCCCAACGCCGTGACTTCTACATAGACTACCCTGCAGGAGAATTAACCGAAGCCTTTGAAGCTGCCGGATTTGCCTCACGTCGCACCCTCCTCTGGATGCGTGCAGAGAGCTGAGCATGATCTGCAACTCAAAAATACTTTTGCCGTATACCTATATATAGAAAAGGAGAAAAAAATGCCTCGCTTTATCACTCGTTGGATCATTAATGCCATTGCAATCGCCACAGCCGTTTACTTTGTTCCCGGTATTGATCTGGGAGGAAGTTTATCTTCCCTGATCTGGATTGCCCTCATCTTTGGATTGGTCAATGCGCTTTTACGCCCAATTATCAAGCTCTTTACCTTTCCCCTGATTTTCCTTACATTAGGGTTATTCTCACTGGTCATCAATTCCTTCCTCTTTTGGTTGACCAGTGTTATCGGACAAGGCTTTGGGGTAGGCTTACATATCGCCGCTCCCGTTTTCTGGAACTCCCTCTTGGGCGGTCTTGTGGTGAGTGTCGTTAGCGTCATCTTAAGTATAATTTTCAAAGATGACCGTAAGAAAAAACACTAAGAAATGAGTGTTATATAACCCATCCATTTACATTATTGGGATAGCCGCGGTTGAGTAGGCGATGCTCTTCGCCGTATCGAAACCAGAGCGAATATACGAGAAGAATATTGATAACTCGCTTTGATTTCGATACAGGCGACGGTGATACTATCGCCTTACTCAATCGCCGCTGCTGTTTAGTTTTGAGATGGGAAAATATTTAATCTCTATGCCTGAATGAAATCTAGCAGGAAAAGAAAAATCCCCGAAAGGCAATTGCCCTTCGGGGATTTTTTGATTCTTTTGAGATAAGCTTCTTTTTTACTTCTCGCCTACAATAAATGCCTCAGTCATCTCTTTGCAGACACTGTCACGGAATTGCTTGGGCGGGGTCTTAAAGAAATAGGATGAAGGGGCGATGATAGGGCCGGACAAGCCTCGGTCAAGAGCGATTTTTGCGCAGCGGACTGCATCGATCATCACACCGGCAGAGTTGGGGCTATCCCATACTTCGAGCTTTGCTTCCAGATTGAGCGGGACATCACCGAAGGTCGTCCCTTCCATGCGGACATAACACCATTTGCGGTCACTTAACCACGGCACATGGTCGCTGGGGCCAACGTGGACATTTCCCGCGCCTAAATCATAAGGCAACATGGATGTGACTGCACCGGTCTTCGAGATTTTCTTTGATTCGAGCCTCTCGCGTTCGAGCATGTTAAGGAAATCCGTATTTCCGCCAAAATTAAGTTGATAAGTGTGATCAAGCCGAACACCACGGTCGACAAATAACGTTGTCAAAACACGGTGTAAAATTGTCGCGCCCACCTGCGATTTGATATCGTCGCCCAAGATCGGTAATCCCTTTTCACGGAAACGATTTGCCCAATATTCTTCAGATGCAATGAATACTGGAATCCCGTTTACGAATGCACAGCCTGCTTCGAGAGCTTGCTCAACATACCATTTGGTCGCCATTTCGGAGCCAACGGGGAGGAAGTTCAAAACCACATCCGTTTTGGTCTCTTTGAGCATCTTTGCAATATCGGCAGTGGGTCCAGGAGCTGGTGTAATGACTTCTTTGAGATATTTGCCCAGCCCATCGTGGGTCATACCGCGAATAACGGGGACATCCATATGTGGGACTGTGGCGAATTTGTAGGTATTATTCGGTTCAGCATAGATTGCTTCAGAAAGATCTTTGTCAACTTTGGTGATGTTAATATCGATCCCAAAGGTGAATTCAATATCACTGATATGATAGCCTGCCAAATTGACGTGCATCAGGCCAGGAACAATTTTGTCATCAGGCGTATCTTTATAGTAATGAACACCCTGAACCAATGATGATGCGCAATTCCCTATCCCTATAATTGCTACGCGTACTTTTTTCTTGCCCATTTTTTCTCCTTACTTTCTTCTAATTAGATAATTTTTTCTGCTTTTAAGTCTTGCGAAATGCTTGTAGAAAATGCGCTTTCTCGCAAAGCGAGTATAATCTATTGACAGGGTTTCCTATATTATGACTACTACTAAACGCCATTCAAGCCGCGAACGCCTACTTGAAACACTTCGTACTCTCATCTCTGAGTTGGACTATCAAACCGTGCTTCAATCGGTGATTTCTGTTGCCAGCGAGTTGACTAATAGCGAAGTCGCTTCTATCTTGAAATATGACGAAGCTGATGAACATCTCCATTTTGTAGCTGTTCCATGGTTTCAGCGCGAATCAATTCAAGGCGTTCGTGTACCTTTGGAAGAGAGCATTGCCGGGTGGGTATACCTAAATGGCAAGACTCTCGTCATTCAAGATGTAAAAGAAGATAAGCGATTTTATTCAGAGGTTGATCAAACTGCAAAGTTTCAAACAAACTCCGTTTTAGCTGTTCCGCTACTTGTTAAGGGAAAGCCTATTGGTGTTATAGAAGCAATCAACAAGACAAACCGCGCCCATTATAACGGAGAAGATGTCTTAATCCTAGAGACTTTGGCTTCTCAGGTAGCGTTGATTATCGAAAATATGACTTTGGAACAGCGTACCGCACAAACTCAGGCGGCAGCTGATCAACTGGAACAGATGAAAAAAGATTTTATCGCGATTGCTTCGCATGAATTGCGCACACCTTTGGGGTTGATACTGGGACACTCCACCTTTTTACGTGAGGTGATCGACGAAGAACATCACGAGCAGTTAGATACGATTATCCGTAGTGGGGCGAAGCTCAAAGAGATTATCGAAAACTTATCAAATGTTGAAAACTTCCAGAGCGGTGCCGCGCGTATCCGGATGAGAAAATTTTCCCTTTCTAACCTGGTGACTAAAGTGGCAAAATCATTTTTAGAGTCTGCCAAAGAAAAAAAGGTCAACCTACATTTAGATGCCAAGAATTCTGAATTATTGATTGAAGGGGATGCGGAAAAAATCGGGATCGCAGTTAGTAATTTATTGAAAAATGCGATAACCTTTACATCTGAAGGCGGTCATGTTTTTATCGCTACTGAACAAATTCCAGGTTATGCAAAAGTCACTGTTATTGATGATGGCATTGGCATCCCAGCAAAGGATTTGCCGCATATTTTTGAGCGTTTCTATCAAGCTGAATCTCATCTAACACGCCAACACGGCGGGATGGGCTTAGGGCTTTCTGTTGCTAAAGTGATGATCGAATTGCACGATGGGAGAATTTGGGCAGAGAGCGTTCCCGACCGAGGCAGCCAGTTTGTTTTTCTGCTGCCCCTTGACCGAGATCAAAATGCTGCGGCCGAACGCGTTTTCCAAGTTTAATGTCCCCAACCCTTCTTTTTGCAGGCCGTCTTAACCGAGAGTATGTTTTACCCGTCGAAGGTGCACCAATCCTTGACCGAGCCGGCGGCAGCCCTCTTTACGCGGCGGGCGCAGCCGCAATTTGGGAAAAGGAAATCGCGCTACTAGCACGGGTCGGAGAAGATTACCCCAACCGCTGGTTACGAAATTTTGCCGAATACGGGATTGACTCAAAAGGCGTACAAGTTGTTCCTGGTTCATTAGACTTGCGTTCTTTTCGCGCTTATAGTGAAGCGCGTGAACTCTCTCGGGCTAATCTTGTTAGGCATTTTGCAGACCGTGAATTAACATTTCCAAAAGCCCTTTTGGGCTACCGTCCCCCTGAAAAAAGAGAAAAATTTAAAACAGAGCGCCATCCTGCAACGCCTCTGATTACAGAAATCCCACCTGAATATTTAGAAAGTAAAGCCCTTCATATTGCCCCGCTCGATTTCAAGAGTCAGGGACAATTGCTGACCGCTTTTAGAGCGGCATCCGCCAAAATCATCACCCTTGATCCCTCCCCACGTTATATGGGCCCCAATCGTCGTCAAGATTTACAGCTCTTTCTCGATGGCCTAACCGCCTTCGTGCCGTCTGAAGAAGAACTCAGGCAACTTTTCTGGGGAGAAACCCACGATCTCTGGGAAATGGCAGAAGAACTCGGCGAATTTGGTTGCCATTTCATTATCGTCAAACGTGGTAAAGAGGGGCAACTTCTTTACGATGTCAACGCAAAAAAACGTTGGGAACTCCCCGCCTATGCCTCTCGCGTTGCCGACCCAACAGGTGCGGGCGATGCCTTTTGTGGTGGCTTCCTCGCAGGTTTTCAACAAAGCGAAGACCCTCTTCGCGCCGCGGCACACGGTAATGTTTCTGCATCCCTTAGCATGGAAGGGAGCGGGCCCTTTTATCCGACCGAAGTTTTGCCAGGTCTGGCACAAGCCCGTCTGGATGCCATGCTCGATATGATTCGTGAAATCTAATGGACAAACTTCTTGAATTAGCCATTGCTATTCAACAAATCCCTGCCCCGACTTTTGAAGAAAGCCAGCGCGGTGAATTTGTGCGAAAACTCTTTGAAGAGGAAGAGTTGGAAGATATTTCTAAAGATGAAGTGGGGAATATATATGGAAGATACCGTGGCGAGGGGATTGGTGCTCCGCTTGTGATTTGTGCCCATCTTGATACAGTTTTCCCCGCTCAAACAGATCTCCGCCTCGCTCGTGACCCAAAGAGGCTCACGGGGCCCGGAATTGGTGATAATTCCCTGGCAGTTGCCGGTATGCTCGCCCTGATCTGGATGCTGCGAGAGAAAAACATCCGTCTGCCCGGTGATATTTGGCTCGTTGCCACCGTTGGCGAGGAAGGGTTAGGCAACCTTCAAGGGATGCGCGCGGTTGTGAATCATTTTGAAGATACGCCGATCGCCTACTTAGCTTTGGAAGGCATGGCACTGGGATATATTTATAATCGCGCTTTGGGTGTGCGTCGTTACCGAGTTTCTGCATCCACAGAGGGTGGGCATTCTTGGGGGCATTATGGCCGCTCTTCGGCTATTCATGAATTAGCAAAATTGATTACAGCATTGACTGCATTGGAATTGCCATCAAGCCCACGCACGACCATGAATGTGGGCGTTATCTCCGGTGGTATTTCTGTTAATACCATCGCTGCTGAGGCTTCTTTTGAGTTGGATTTACGCTCAGAAGGGGAAGACGCGTTAACGGAACTTATTCGAGACACCGAAGCGTTAATTTTGTCAGCGAACAAGCCAGAGGTCAAGATCGTTGCGGAGCAAATTGGGAAGAGACCCGCAGGCAAGATTCCCGCCTCTCACCCTTTAGTGAAATTGGCAGAACGATCACTCATTCAACAAGGAGTCAAGCCAATCTTGATCGTTGGCTCGACAGATGCAAATATTCCGTTAAGTCGAGGATATCCGGCGATCTGTTTGGGGGTTTCAACTGGCGAGGGCGCGCATACGATGGATGAGTTTATTGATACTGAGCCTGTGGCGCAGGGGATGGCGCAACTTCTTTATTTTGTAGAGAATTTATGGGGAATAGCGTAAATAGAGATAAAAAAAGCTGGTCGCAACGCTCCGTGTTGCGACCAGCTTTTTTTGAATTTGCAGTTAATCCTGACGTAACCCAAGTACTTCATAAACTTTGATTGGGCGTCTTTTTCCCTTGACGTTCAGGGCATCCAGCTTGTCAACGTAAATATGTTTTTTGACGCGTTTATAAGCATCTTCGCTAATCAAAATTTGGTTTTTCTGTGAATTTTCTTGTACGCGTTTGGCGGTGTTTACGCTATCGCCAATTGCGGTATATTCCAGCTTTTTCTCAGTGCCGATCAGCCCTAAAACGGCTTCGCCATAATGAATGCCAACGCCAAAACCAAGTTGTGCTTCGGGCGGCAGCTCAAGATAGAGTTTTTCAATAGCATTGCGAATTGCCAACGCAGTGCGAACGGCGCGCAGGGTATGATCTTTCTGTGGAAGAGGGGCATTGAACCAAGCCATGACTGCATCGCCGAGGAATTTATCGACCGTGCCTTCTTCATCAAGAACAGCTTCTGCTGCGGCTGCGAGGTAGCGGTTTAGCACAGAAACGAGTTTTTCAGGTGTTTGTTTTTCGCTGAAGCTGGTAAAGCCGCGAATATCGGCAAATAGAATTGTGATCTCAGTGCGTTTACCGTCCATGCGCAAACTATCGGGGTCAATCTGCTGGATAACGGCTGGAGAAACCATACGCTCAAAAAGGCGCCGTTGTGCTTCAAGGGCTTTTCTTTCGGTTAGATCATCAAGCACAATCGCGACGCCTTGCGTGGTTTGATTTGCATCTTTGAGCGGAGAAAGGTTAAGACGCCAATCTACTGAGCCCCGATCAGGGAGTATGTGGTTAATTTCAAGGTCTGTAATCGGTTCATTCGTCTCGCGCATGGTGGCGAGATAGGGAAGAATATTTTCAGCAATCGAGGGGATGATCTGATCAAGTTGTTGCCCAACGATTTCAGGTGTTGCTTGCCCAATAATTGCTTCTGCGGCTTTGTTGCAGAGGGTAATCTGATCTTGAATATCGGCAGTAATGACACCGCTTGCAATGGATGAGAAAATATTATCCATCAAATTCTTGAGTTCAGTTACTTCAGCAAGGGTATGACGTAAAGACGTAAATAAGCGTGCATTTTCAATGGCAATTGCAACCTGATTTGCGAAAGAGATTAAAAGACTTCGTGATGCTTCAGTAAAAATCCCCGAACGGATGCGATTATCTGCGTAGATAACGCCAATCAAATCATTTTTTACTTTTAATGGCACACATAAAATGGAGCGCATATTATGGGCAATAATGCTCTCTTGCCCACCAAAACGAGGGTCTTCTTGTGCATCAGTGGTTAAAATAGCTTTTCCACTTTCAATTACACGACCGATAATTGTACGGCTGGTAGAAGATTCTTTCGAGTTGATCGATTCCTGTTCCCAGTTGCGTGCAGTGCGGATCGTCATCGCATTCTCACCGTCACGCAACATTAAGAAGCCGCGCTCGGCATTGATCATTTTTACAACGGTATCCATTGCGATGCGTAAAACCTCATCCACTTCAAGAGATGAGTTGACCATCTGGCTGATATTTGAGAGCGCAACCAGATTGCTATGTTCTTCTTCAAAAGCTGCCGCTTGACGGCTCATTTTGTAGAGATGCCCCTCAAGATGTGAAAGCTCATCCGTAACATTGCGGGAAACATCAGTTGAAGTAGTTTTTATCGTCGTGCAAACGCGCCCGACTTGTCTACTTAAGCCAAGAATCTGATCTTTTAGAGGAACTTTTACTGTATCTGCCATAATTTTTTCTCGAAATAATTAAAGGGACCCGAATCTTCTTTTTAACGTATGCCAACGAATTGCAAGACTAGCGTTTTGGGCAATATTTATATCCCCTTCGTTCGGGGTGAATAATGTTTTTTCATGCTCTGCTAACAAGAGAGTAATTTCTTCTTTCTTTTCAGGAATCAGCTTTACCAAGACAGCCGATCTCTCTTGCGGAGTAAGATGCGGCGGGATTTCTGCTCCCAACAAGCGCAAACTTGTATTGATGCCGTAAAAAGCACGTGCAATCGGCGTCGTCTCGCTCCAGCGCACCAATCGCATCAACCACTTGGGAATAGCAAGGTTGTTTCGCTCATATAATTGGACGAAAAACCGCACCCCGCGCGTGACCAAAACTTGCTTCCGGCTAAGATACCATATCCCGTAGAAAACAGATACCGTTAACAAAATAATCATACCCCAAAAAAATAATCTGCGGCTATTTATTTTGGATTCATCTTGAACAGTTTCAAAAATGATAACTTCTTCAAAATTCGGCAGAAGAAGATTATCGCCTTCTTCGTTTTCGCCCAGCATATTTAGCATACGTCCCGAGAGCATATCTTCTGGTCCAGTAGGCGCTTCTGAAACAACACCAGATGGACGCACAAGCAAGGTTTCGCTGGATGTTGCCTCAAACTCTACCCAACCAATCTCAGGAAAATAAACTTCAGTCCACGCATGAGCATTTCCTTGCTTAATAAGGAAATTACCCTCTTCATCCCTTTCCCCTTGAGCAAATCCAACAGCCAGCCTGGCCGGGATGCCCGCAGCCCGTAACATAACCACATTAGCAGAGGCTGCATAATTACAAAATCCCTCTTTTTGAATTATGAGAAACCATTCAATTGGGTCTATATTTTTTGGCGGGGCAGGTATCTTTTCATTATAAATGATCTCAGAGCGAAGGTAGTTCGTCGTAGCAGATGCCACATCATAAGGCGTGTTTTTCTCTGCAGCGAGTTGCAAGGCAAGTTCTCTGACATTTTCAGAGAAATCCTCGGGGAGTTGCAAATAACGTTCACTAACCCATTCCGGATAATTGGTCCCTGCCTGACGCATTTGAGCAACAGTAGGCTTAACGAGAGCAGATTTTACTGTATACGTTTCATTCAATTCCAATGTTGGTTGCGCAAGCAAACGATTAACATCCATGCCTCCCTCAGAAAGTGGCACAAAAGCCGCACGTGTACTTGTACTAATAGAGATGGGTTGTTGAACGAGTATGAGCATACTTTGAGACGAAATTTTATTCGTAAACAGAATCTCTTGAGAAAAACTGGTGTCTATATCGGGAGCAATTATTTCAGTTTGCGCAGGGATATATGTGTTGGGAATATCTTGTGTATAGCTCCAATGCCCATCGCTATATGTATCATAAATGCGCATTTTCCAATAATAGCGTTGAGCCAGCTCTTTTGTTAATACGCGTGCAGTAAAAAGCACTTCGCTACTTTGATAGGGTTGCTCCCCTAAAAACAATCTGGAACTATATAGATCACTACTATCTTCAACAGTTTGTTCTTCTATAGATGCTAAAGCATTATCTAGATGTTTTTGTGTATCTGCTAAAGAACTCGTTGAATCTTGCCACCAATTTGCTAACGCCGCCCATTCCGCGCGCGAGCTGGGAATACTCCAGGCAAGTAAGACAATAACAGCAATCGCAGAAAATGTGATTATTGTGACATCCATACCAATCCCAGAATCGACAAAGACATTTTCTTTAACCCAGCGCTTTCTATCTTCAAGATAATTTAGTCGGCCCAATAAAATTAGAGCAAAAAAGAAATAGAAGCCAATCCCCCAAAGAGAAGATTCCCTTGCTTGATCATAATATTGGATTATCAGGATAATTAGCGTGGAAGGAAATAACGCCGCTATAATATTTTGAGAACGGAGTAAAACATAGACGGCATATAATCCCGTAAACCAGAAGATGATACTCATTAACGCAACGAAAAATAAATGATCGTCTACAGGTTGCCCTTCAAGTAGCTGTTTCAAAGAAAAACCAAGTCTATTGCTAGCCTTAGCAATACGAATAATTGCAAGATGTTCTTGATCAGTAATGCGAATTACTTGCCAGGGAATGATTACCAAGCTATAGCCTAGTGTGAGCAGTATTGCCTGAATTTTATTTAGGCGACTGAATCCAAGGGCGAGACCAAGCAATAGACCCAAAAATGTGATGATTCTTATGCTCTCAAGATCAGGTGTCCACTCAGTAACAGACAGCCTGACAGAGGCAGTAAATACGATTGCTGCCAGCAAAGCGATTGTGGGAAAATCCCGCCATTGTTGAGATGACTTCTGCATCTTTTGAGTGTACAATGAAGGATAGTTGTCGTCAACTAGAGAAAAAACACCCCCTAGAGTTTATAAGTGCGAAAAAGGAGAGAGATTAATGGAAACCTTACTTAACAGTGGCATTGGCATCATTTTAGCTTTCCAAAGCTTAGGAGAATGGCTACTAGCCCCAATGAAGCTATTTAGCTTTTTGGGCACAGAAGATTTTTATATTCTCGCGCTTCCCATAATCTATTGGTGTTTTGATGCCGCCTTGGGGTTGCGTATTGGTGTAATTATGCTCCTTTCTAGCGGTCTAAATACGATTTTCAAATTTGCTTTTCATTTGCCGCGCCCTTATTGGGTCAATACTGAAGTGCAGGCTTTATCTGCTGAAAGTTCTTTTGGTGTCCCTTCGGGGCATGCCCAAAACGCCATTTCGATCTGGGGCATGGTTGGGAGCTACTTTCGTAAAGGTTGGGTTTGGGCACTTGCTATTTTTCTGATCCTTGGTATTAGCCTCTCTCGCCTTTATCTTGCTGTTCACTTCCCCTTTGATACTATTGTTGGTTTATTAGTAGGTTTTATTCTTTTAGTAAGCGTGAACCGCGTATGGGATTCTGTTGGTGCGTGGGCTAAAAAACAAACCCTCGCAAAGCAAATTCTCACCGCCTTTTCAGGGTCGCTGATTCTGCTTCTCGTAGGCGGATTCGTGGCGTGGATGCTCAGAGACTGGACAATGCCCATAGCGTGGATGCAAAATGCGGCTCGCGCTGGGGGCGAGGCACCTAATCCTCTTTCTATCAGTGGGCTTATTACATCCAGTGCAACGCTCTTTGGTCTCTTTGCCGGTCTCGCTTGGATCGAAAAACACGGCGGCTATCTTGCTTCTGGCTCTGCTAAACAACGCTTCTTACGCTATCTTCTTGGCTTGGTGGGATTAGTCATTTTTTACCTTGGGCTGAAATTTATCTTTCCTTCAGGCGAAAATCTCATGGCTTATATTTTTCGCTATCTGCGCTATAGTTTGGTCGGTTTTTGGGTTTCAGGGGGCGCACCTTTCATATTTCTTAAGATGAATTTAGCAGATTCGTCTAAACGCTAGGGCTGCTCTCTGTTATAATCACAAGCTACAAGAATCTAATTTTTTTGGAGATATTTTGTCTAATGACGCTTGAACGCGGTGCACTCCTTCATAATCGTTATCGTATAGTAGAAATTCTGGGGCAGGGGGGGATGGGATCAGTTTATCGCGCGGTGGATGAAAACCTCGGGGTGGATGTTGCTGTTAAAGAAAATCTCTTTACGACAGACGAATACGCACGCCAATTTAGGCTTGAAGCCGTTATTTTAGCAAATTTGCGCCATTCAAATTTAACGCGTGTTACCGACCACTTCGTGATTGGCGATCAAGGTCAATACCTTGTCATGGACTATATAGAAGGTGAAGACCTCCGTCAACGCATGGAGCGCACCAATTTCTTACCCGATGACGAGGTGATCTTAATTGGTGCGGCGATGAGCAAAGCACTTACCTATCTCCATACGCGTAAACCACCTATTTTGCATCGTGATGTAAAACCCGGAAATGTCAAAATCTCGCCAGATGGAGAGATTTTCCTTGTAGATTTTGGTTTGGCAAAAGTGGTTCAAGGCAGTCAGGTTACGACAACAGGTGCGCGTGCCATGACACCTGGTTACTCACCACCTGAGCAATATGGAACAGCACGCACCGATCCACGTACAGATATATATTCATTGGGGGCAACTCTCTATGCCGCGCTAACTGGTGTGATTCCTGAAGATGGATTAGCACGTGCAATGGAAAATGCCGAACTAACCCCTGTTCGTAAACGTGCTGCAAAAGTGTCTCGCCGTTTGGCGAATGCCGTCGAAAAGGCAATGAAAATTGAAGCGGATGACCGCTTTCAAACAGCTGAAGAATTCAGGAAAGCTTTGCTTTCAGCCAATTCCAAAACGCAACGACTGATTGAAGACGATTTTACTATCGCCCCTTCTCCTTCTGTGCCCTTGGCTTCCATTGAAAAAAACTCTACAGAAGATAACCCTATAAGTGAACCTCCTTCAGTTGGTGTTCCACTTGGTTCTCAATCAGTATCTCCCCCAACAACAACAGAAACACCGCGACAAAAACGTCGAAAAAGCCGTTGGAAATTTGTTCGCTTTTTATTACAGATGATAATTGTTTTTGGTGGTATTGCCGCATTGGCTTTTTATTACCCACAGTTCCCCGCTATGCTTTCTCAATGGGGCATTATCTCTACACCGACTGCCACATCTGCGCCCATTCCTGAGCTAACACCAACAGAAGAGATGGCTGCTGCTGTTATTGAAACAGAATCACCAACCGCGACGTCAACATTGGAGCCAACCCCAACAGATACGCCAGAACCGACGCTGACACCAACACCTACAGATACACCTACGCCCTCGCCCACACCAATTGGTGGAGGTGCGGGACAAATCGCCTTTGTTTCTGATCGTACTGGTGCACCCCAAATATATATGGCAAATACCGAAGGTAATGGTATTCACCCAGTCACTAATCTGACTGAAGGAGCTTGTCAACCTGCTTGGTCTCCCGATGGAGAGAAGATTGTTTTTGTTGCCCCGTGCGAATTAGACCAAGATGTTTTCAAGGGTGCAAGCCTCTATATTGTTGACGCCGATGGCACAAACCTGACACCACTCCCCTCTGCTCCCGGTGGAGATTTTGAACCGACTTGGTCGCCCGATGGCAAACATATTGCTTTCACATCTTTACGAGATGGCTATATGCAGATTTATTCCATCAATCTGGATGATGACTCTGTGTTGAGATTGACGAATACGGATAAAGATGAATTTGCTCGTTACCCGGCTTGGTCGCCTTTTGGAAATCAGATCGCTTACGCAATAAAAAGATATAGTGCGTATCAAATCTGGACAATGACAGATACAGGACAATCACCAGAACAGGTTACTGCGAGTAATTACACAGTTTGGAATGTTCTTCCCATTTGGTCTCCCGATGGAACAGTTATTCTTTATAACCAATATTACGCAGGTATTCCCGTAAGAACTTGGTTGATGAGCATTAGCTACGAAAACCGCGGCACCGAAGGGATAGATGTTGGGGCAGCCCCCCTCCCTGTGCAGGATGTAGATTATTCTGAAGATGGTTTCTGGCTTGTCTTTGAAGGTAAGGATGGCGATAATAAAGAAATATACGTCATGACAGTAGCTGGAGCATCCCGTACACAGGTGACCACAGACCCTGCTAATGATTTTGATCCAGTTTGGAGACCACTTCCATAAAAAGTTTATTTAGTCTTTACAAAAGCCGCCGAATTTGGCGGCTTTTTCTGTTAACAAAGCTCTTATTTGACGCTCATTTTTGCGCATGGTATCATCGTTTTTTAGTGCTTTAGCACCCTTAATGACAAGGTGCTAAGAAACTATTCTATATGAAAACACTGACTGAACGCCAAAAAAGAATCTTGATGCTGATTGTGCGCGAATATATTGATAGCGGACAATCAGTTGGCTCAAAATCGCTCGTTAAAAATTATAAATTGGATGTCAGTTCTGCGACGATTCGCAATGAGATGCGCGCCCTCACAGAAATGGGATATTTACGCACAACGACGGGACGAATCCCGACCGAGGCTGGGTACCGTTATTTCATCCGGCAGGTGATGAAAAACGCTGATCTGCCAAATGCGGTACAACGAACGATTTCTCATCAATTTGCGCAGACGCGTTCAAATAGCAATGAGTGGATGATTCTTGCTGCATCTGTTTTGGCACATCAGACGCAGGCGGTTTCTCTGGTCACTGCGCCGAGAAATGAGCAAATGCTTTTTAAGCATGTTGAGCTTATCTCTACACAAGGACGGCAAATTTTAATGGTGTTGGTTTTTGCTGGTGGAGAAGTCTCACAGCAAATTCTTACGTTGGCTGAACCTATCCCACAGGAAAGATTGAGCCAGGTTGCAGAACGATTAAATATAAGTTTAGATTCTTTATCGGTAGAGGCTCTCTCTCTTTTACCTAAACGCTCAGATTTGCTAGAGAAGGATATTCTTCTTCTTGTTCAAGATGAGATGCAGAAACGTAGTGCAGGTTCTTCTGGTGAAATTTATATGGATGGAATGGAGAATATTCTCGCTGAACCATCTTTTGCAGGATCAGATGAAGGCAGGCGTACGCTCCGTTTTTTTGATGAACGCTCGCTATTAAAAGATATGCTCTCCAGCTCGGCTGTTGATTCTAATGTTGGGGGGGTGCAGGTTCTAATTGGCGGCGATGATGGTTGGGAAGAGTTGAAAGAATGTTCGATGGTGCTGTCGAGATATGGCATCCCCGGTCAGGCGACGGGTACGCTCGGTGTGCTTGGCCCAATGCGAATGCCTTATGCGCGAACAATTCCGACCGTTCGTTATATGGCAGATTTGTTGAGTGGTTTGATGGCAGAAAATAGAGCGATGAAGATGTGAGATTATCCCCGAAGCAGAATGGATCGGGAAAATATTGAAGATTGGTTTGGTAGGAAAAAGTTGAAGCACCGTAGATGTTGATTGAGGGCACGTAAGCCCAAAACACGTGCGTGACGGCTTTTCATCCATCCTAAAAAATAAAAGAGTAAAAAAATGGCAAAGAAGAAAAAATCTAAAAAAGAAGAAGTGGAAGAGACCGTCGCTGAGACTGTAGCAGAAGTTGTTGAGCAAGAAATGGTCTCGTCTGAAGAGTTTGAAAGTGTGATGGTCGCTCTCGCTGAAAAAGAAAACGATATCTTGCGTGCAAGAGCTGATTTTGCAAATTATAAAAAACGTGTTGAACGAAACCGCGTGCAAGAGCGCCAGGATATGAAAGGCGATATTATTAAGCGATTTTTGCCCGTGATGGACGATATGTTGCGGGCTTTACAAAATGCGCCTGAAGACCCTTGGGTGGAGGGAATCCAACTGATTTATCGCAAATTGGAAGGTGTTTTGGATGCTGAAAATATTACTCGTATCGAAGCAGAGGGGGCGGAGTTTGACCCGAATTTTCACGAGGCGATTGGGCAAGTTAAAAGTGATGAGCATGAAAGCGGACAAGTTGCCGAAGTATTGCAAGAGGGATATATGCTCGGTGAGCGTATTATCCGCCCGGCAGTGGTGAGGGTTGCGGAGTAGGAAAAAACACAGGAGCGTGTCATGTGTTGAAGTGTCACGTACTATGTAATAGAAGAAGAGTTTGGAAGATATAAACGTGAAACGTAATACGTGACACGCAAACACAGGAGTTAGAAATGAGCAAAATCATCGGTATTGATCTTGGTACGACAAATTCGGCAGTTGCTGTTATGGATGGCGGCGAGCCGGTTATTATTCCTTCATCTGAGGGTGAGCGACTTGTCCCTTCGGTTGTGGCGGTAAATAAAAATGGGGAACGTTTGGTAGGGCGCGTAGCGCGGAATCAATCTATTATTAATTCTCAAAATACAATTTCTTCGATCAAGCGTTTTATGGGGAATAAATTTGACGATGTTGAGGTGCAGGGGCTTATTGGGCGTGTTCCTTATACTGTTTCTGGCGCATCGAACGGTGATATCCGTGTGACACTGGATAAGAAAGAGTATTCTGCCCCTGAAATTTCTGCCATGATCTTGGCAAAAATCAAAGCAGATGCAGAAGCTTATCTTGGTGAGACAGTGACGCAGGCTGTGATTACGGTGCCTGCTTATTTTAACGATGCCCAGCGTAACGCTACCAAAGATGCTGGCAAAATTGCCGGGCTTGAAGTGATGCGTATAATCAATGAGCCAACCGCTTCTTCATTGGCTTATGGTCTGGATAAAAAAGATAACGAAATTATTATTGTTTATGATTTGGGTGGCGGGACTTTTGACGTTTCTGTTCTCGAAGTGGGCGATGGTGTTTTCCAAGTCCGTTCTACGAGTGGCGATACTTTCCTCGGCGGCGATGATTTTGATCAACGCATTATGGATTATTTTGCCGATGAATTCCAAAAAGATAACGGCATTGATTTACGAAAAGACAAACAAGCTTTACAGCGTTTGAAAGAATCAGCAGAAAAGACAAAAATTGAACTTTCAACGATGATGCAGACTGAAATCAATTTGCCATATATCACGGCAGATGCTTCTGGTCCTAAACATTTGGTGCTGACAATGACACGCGCTAAACTTGAACAACTCACCGCTGATTTGGTCGACCGCACCATGGCTCCTGTTCGCCAAGCTCTTTCAGACGCTGATTTGAAAGCTGGCGAAATCAGTGAAATCGTGATGGTCGGTGGGATGACGCGTATGCCTGCTGTTCAGGAACGTGTAAAAGCATTTTTTGGTAAAGATCCGCATAAGGGTGTTAATCCCGATGAAGTCGTGGCAATTGGTGCCGCAATTCAAGGTGGTGTTCTTGGCGGCGATGTGAAAGATGTTTTGCTGCTTGATGTAACCCCGCTTTCGCTCTCTATTGAAACATTGGGTGGTGTGGCGACACAATTGATTGAGCGCAACACGACTATCCCCACACGTAAGAGCCAAATCTTCTCCACGGCAAGCGACAACCAACCACAGGTTGAGATCAATGTTCTTCAAGGCGAGCGTCCTATGGCGGTCGATAATAAAACGCTCGGCAATTTCACTTTAGACGGTATCCCGCCTGCAGCCAGGGGCGTTCCGCAGATCGAAGTCACATTTGATATCAATGCGAACGGCATCATCAAAGTATCCGCAGCAGATAAGGCAACTGGTCGCAGTCAGGATATTACGATCACTGCATCATCTGGTCTTTCAGATGAAGAAGTTGAGGCCATGCGCAAAGATGCCGAAGAACACGCGGATGAAGATGCCAAGCGCAAAGAGTTAATCGAAGTTAAGAATTTGGCAGATAATACCGCTTATGGTGCAGAAAAAGCGATTAAAGATTTGGGTGACAAACTCCCAGATGAAATCAAGACAGAGGTTGAAGAGGCCGTTGCTGAAGTTCGTAAAGTGCAAGATAGCGAAGACGTGGAAGAAATCAAAAAAGCCACAGACTCACTCACTGAAGTTGTACAAAAAATCGGCGAAAGTGTCTACGAAGAGCCTGCGGCTCCCGCTGAAGGGGAAGACGTGCCTCCCGAAGAAGAAGCTCCCGCAGATGATGATGAAGATGTAGTTGAGGGCGAAGCAGAAGAGGTTGAATAGACTGCCCAACCTTTCGACCATCTGACCAAAAGACTAAAACATGAGTAAACGAGATTATTACGAAGTGCTCGGCGTTCAAAAGAATGCTTCCGAAAGCGATGTGAAATCTGCTTTTCGGCGCTTGGCGCGTCAATACCATCCTGACGTAAGCAAAGAAGAAAACGCTGAAGAAAAATTCAAAGAAATTAATGAAGCCTATGGCGTTTTGTCTGATGCGCAGAAACGCGCTAAATATGACCGCTTCGGTCATGCAGGCATGGGAGACACTGGCGGATTCCAAGACTTTACGGGCGATTTTGGCGACCTTTTTGAAGGCTTATTCAACAGCTTCGGATTCGGCGGGATGGGTGGACGCTCACGCAACGCCCCCCGACGTGGGCGTGATCTACAAAAAGAAATCACGCTCGAATTTGATGAGGCCATTTTCGGCATTGAAAAAGAAATCGAATTCGCACGTGATGAAGTTTGCTCCCATTGTGGAGGCGATGGTGCCGAACCCGGAACAAATGTGAGTGCCTGCTCCACTTGTAATGGGCAGGGTGAAGTTCGCCAAGTTCGAAATACTATTTTGGGACAAGTGGTGCAAACAACAACCTGTCCGCATTGTAACGGGCGTGGAAAGACGATTGAACAGAATTGTCGCATTTGTCGAGGTAACGGTTTAGAACGTAAGACCATTCAGAAGAAAGTCAAAATTCCCGCTGGTGTAGATAAAGGACAACAAATCCGTTTGGGCGGTGAGGGACAGCCTGGCGCAAATGGTGGTCCACGCGGCAATCTTTATCTCGTGATGAACGTCAAGCCGCATAAATTCTTTCAGCGGCAAGAAAACGATATCTTACTCAACCTGCCTATCAATATCGCTCAGGCAGTTTTGGGCGCAGAGATTGATGTCCCGACTGTAGATGGGAGCGAGAAACTCCGCATCCCGGCCGGGACACAGCCGGGCAAAGTCTTCACTTTGCGCGCTCGTGGTGTGCCACGTCTGCAACGTAGCGGACGCGGCGACCAGAAAATCGTTATCAATGTAGATATCCCCAAACGCCTATCTGATGAGCAGCGTGATATTTTTGAAAATCTCGCAGGCACGCTTGATACCGAAATCAGGCCGCAGGAACGAGGCTTCATGGATTGGGTGAATGAGGTTTTTGGAGGGTAGGGCAGCTTTCAGTAAATAGTCAGTATTCAGACCTGGCAGGTTTCTAAAACCTGTCAGGTCTTTTTATTGCCTTAGCTTTTTGCTTGTGGTACTCTCTACAAGATACTGAAGACTGACTACTAAATAATGGATACCAATATGAACTGGCTCGAAGTTTCTTTAACTGTAGATGGCGAATTGGCGGAAGCCGTTGCCGATGTTTTTGCACGGCATGCGCCGGGTGGGGTAGTTGCAGAGCGTGGAATTAAATATCTGGATGCAGACGATCCCGGCACGCCGACAGATGACGTGATTGTGCGCGCCTATCTCCCTGTGGACGCTCGTATCGAGGAAACTCGTCAGCGTCTGGAGCAATCTCTGAGCTATTTGGGCATGATCCAACCCCTCCCCACTCCAACATTTACCGCTATACAAGACTCCAATTGGATGGAAGCATGGAAAGAACATTATCGCCCCATACCCATTGGCAAAAAACTCATTATCATCCCTGCGTGGATGGATTCACCAGACGAAACACGCATCCCTATCAAAATTGACCCCGGCATGGCGTTCGGCACGGGGACGCATCCCACCACGCAGTTGGCGTTGGGATTGATGGAGGAAATAATAGACAGTGGACGATGGATGGTAGACGGTAAAGACACGATCAACGGTTCACCATCTACCGTCATAGACGTAGGCTGTGGCTCTGGGATTCTTTCCATTGCTGCACTGAAGTTAGGTGTAGAGCGCGCCTTAGGCGTAGATATTGAAGCTCCATCCGTCAAATCAGCGCGAGAGAATGCAGATGTGAATGAAATTGGCGATGAGTTCATTATTTCTCAAGGTTCGGTAGATGAAATTTTGGCGGGGGATTTTGAATTCAAATCCGCGCCTTTGGTGGTAGCAAATATGCTCGCCCCGATTCTGATCCGTTTAACGGAAGCAGGTTTGGGCAAGCTCGTTTCGCCCGGTGGGGTCTTAATCCTGTCCGGGATTTTGGATGAGCAAGAGGAGCGTGTCCGCGCAGCTGCAGAATCCCATCATCTCAAAATAATCGAACGCCGCCAACTGGGCGACTGGATTGCGTTTGTTTTGGTCTCTGAACAGGGATAAAGAGTTTCACCACAGAGACACAGAGTTCACAAAGTTTTTCCTAGTAAACACAAAGAAATTCTTTGTGACTTTGTGGTGCTCTTGCGTTGCTTACTTCAAAAACTGACCACTGAAAACTGACCACTGACTACTGAATTATGCTATCATTGGGGAGATGAAAGACCGACAGCATTGGCTCCCCTTTTTACTTCTTAATATCTTTGTCTCTGCGGCTGTGACCGGGGCGATCTTGTTTTGGTATGATCGTACTTATCGGCAAGTGGTGATTCCTTCTGCACAGATCAGTGCATCTGTGCCTGCCGAGGTCCTGCCTGCCACGACTTTGAACCCCGATGCTGAAATTCTCGTAGACATCGTGAGCGTGATCGGCGCAGAAACGCTCGAAGCCGAGATGGTTTTGGTGCGTTATAGTGGTGAAGGCGAATTGGATTTGGCAGGCTGGCATCTTGAAGATGAAGATAAAAATGTTTTTCTTTTTCCGCAACTGACTCTATATCCCAAAGGCGCGGTGCAAGTGCATACTGCGGCAGGGCAAGATACTGTCGTTGATTTGTTCTGGGGTTTGCGCCAATCTGTTTGGGAATCAGGTGAAGAAGTTTCCCTGATTGACCCGCAGGAAACAGTGCGTGCGACCTATATAGTGCCGTGAAAAACTATTGCGTAAAACGTATTGCGTAATGCTTTTCATTACGTTTTATGCTATACGCAATACTCGAGTTTTGACAATTAGACCCATAAGACTACTAGACCAATAGACAAAAATGACCCAAGCATTCTACAGAAAATGGCGACCCCAAAAATGGGATGAAGTTCTAGGGCAAGCGCATGTTACTGACACACTCCAAAATGCGCTCGTTGGTGAGCGTGTGGGGCATGCCTATCTCTTTGCTGGACCACGTGGCACAGGCAAGACAACTGTAGCGCGTTTGCTCGCTAAGGCCGTAAACTGCCAGGCAGAAGATGTCTCCACGCGCCCCTGTGACGAATGTGAATACTGCAAAGCCGTCAATGAAACTCGTTTTCTTGATCTAATAGAAATTGATGCGGCATCCAATAACGGCGTGGATGATGTGCGTGATTTGCGCGATAAAATCAACTTCTCGCCATCACAGGGGCAGTTCAAAATCTACATTATTGACGAAGTTCATATGCTCTCCACACCGGCTTTCAATGCGCTGCTCAAAACGCTTGAAGAGCCGCCGCCCCATGCCATTTTTATCTTAGCGACTACAGAAATTCATAAAATCCCCGCAACGGTGCTTTCGCGTTGCCAACGACATGAGTTCCGCCGTGTGCCGATTGAGAGCATTATCAAACAGCTTGATATCATCGCCGAGGGCGAGAACCTCACCGTTGATGCAGATGTGATGCAGCTTATCGCTCGCCAATCAAATGGCGGGATGCGCGACGCTATCTCGCTTCTCGATCAACTTTCATCAACCGGTGAAAAAATCAGCCTTGATTTGGCGCAAAACGTTCTTGGCACAGCCACCAATGAAACCGTCATTGAGTTAATTGATGGCATCCGAGACGATGATCCCGGGGCGGGTTTGCAAGCAATTCACCGCTCGCTGGATGCTGGCTCTGACCCACGTCAGCTTGCGCGGCAAATCGTCGATTATTTGCGCGCCATCATGCTCTTTCAGATGGGCAACGAAGCGCAAGTCGATGCTACTCAAAACACTAAAACGCGCATGTCTGTCCACGCGGTTGATTTCACGCCATCCGCTGTGCTAAAAATGATGCGCGCCTTCAACGGTGCGGCAGTCGATCAGCGCGGTGGTTGGCAACCTTCGCTCGGTCTCGAGTTGGCGTTGGCAGATGTTTTAGAAATCAATGGGGACGCCGAGCTTGCTCCCGTTTCCAAGCAAGGTACAACGCCCAAGCAGGAATCCGTTGCTTGGGCAGAGGTTAAACGCACCCAAGTTCCGGAACCTGCTTCCGTTAAAAAAACGGAATCCAGCCCCGAGGTCACGAGCGAAGCGGTTTCACCTCCTGCAATTAGTAGAGGAGAGCTTGTAGACGCTTGGGGGAAGATCCGCTCCCGAGTCAAAAACGTCTCGCCTAATCTGGAGGCTTTGCTAAATTCCTGCAAGTCACTGGATGTTCGGGGTGATACGCTTATGTTGGGCTTGGCGAGCGAGGTGTTGGTTGAGAAAATCGAGAAACCCGAGCAAATTGAGATCGCGCAAAAGGCGATTTCTGATACGCTTGGGGTAATATTAAAGATTAAATGTGTTGTCACGAATGCCAAAGGAGAGGTTCCCTCGGGCGTTGATCAAAATGGATTGGTCGCTGCAGCAATTCAGGCTGGCGGCGAGGTTGTAGATATTCAGGAGTAGATATGGCAAAAGGCAAAGGACGTAATAGAGGTTTTCAGCGCAATACAGTTGGGGGTGGCGGGCAAGCGGGAATGATGCAAAAGCTGCAGCAAATGCAGCAGCAAATGGCAGAAGCTCAGGAAAAATTGGCTGAAGAAACTGTCACGGCTACAGCTGGCGGTGGTGCGATCAAAGTGACAATGACGGGCGATCAGCAATGTACGAACGTAGAAATTGCCCCTGAGTTTTTAGAGGATATTGATGCAGAAATGCTGCAAGACTTGGTGCTTTCGGCGGTCAATATGGCTTTAGATAAATCTCGCGAGTTGGCGGCTGAAAGAATGGGTCCGTTGGCTGGTGGATTACCTTTCTAGGTTTAATGTTCAAGGTTGAAAGTATGAGGTTGGAAAACTTTAAAACTTATAACCTTAAACCTTTACCCTTAAACCTTCAACTTTAACCCTATGATTCTCCCCGAACCCCTTCAAAATCTAGTTAACGCTTTTGAGCGTTTGCCAGGCATTGGCCCAAAGTCGGCTTCTCGTCTGGCTTTTTATCTCTTGCGTGATTCCAGTGATCTTGGTCAAGAGCTATCTGACGCGCTGGATGGTTTTAAGGATCGCTTGGCTTTTTGCCCAGAGTGTTTCAATATCATGATCAGAGAGCGCGAACGTTGCGATATCTGCGAAGATTCACAGCGTGATAATACAGTAATCTGTGTTGTCGAAGATGCGCTGGATGTTTTAAGTCTTGAGAGAACAGCTGGCTTTAAAGGAAAGTATCATGTTTTACATGGTGCTCTTTCTCCTATTGAAGGAGTTGGCCCTGACGATTTGAAGATACATCCGCTTTTGGAGAGGGTTAAAGACAGCGAAGTCAACGAAATTATTTTGGCAACCAACCCCAGTATGGAAGGGGATGCGACGGCGTTATACTTGGATCAACGTTTGGCGAGCTTCAATTTACGGGTAACACGCCTTGCAAGAGGGCTTCCCATCGGTGGTGACCTTGAGTATGCAGACCAAAATACTCTTCTGCGTGCCCTTTCTGGTCGTCAGGAGATGGATTCTTGACCAATTTTGGAAATTGGTCGTTTTTCCTCTTGACACAAAAACGACTCTGCGTATAATAGTGGGGCTGGAGATAACCAGCCCGATTTAGTCTCAATTGCGAGGCAGATCGCTACAAAAGAAAATCATCTCACGTCAACAACACAGAGCTAGAAAGTTTTGCAGTCTGACGAGCCGATATTGAAAAACATATCGGCGTTTTAGTCTGTCAATTTCTGATTTCCTCTTGACAGGGTGAGATAGGGCGAGTAGAATACCGCTCGCTTAACTAACCAGCACCTTAACAACTGAAGAGTGATAGGAAGCAAGCAATAAAAGTTTTCCTGTCAATTCAATAAAGTAAATCCGTAACTTAACACACCTTCGGGTGTGTAGTAAGAAAATTTTTTTATGCGGAGAGTTTGATCCTGGCTCAGGATGAACGCTGGCGGTGTGCCTAATACATGCAAGTCGAACGAAGAGCCTTTTTACTTGTATTCGTACTCGTAGAGAGGATTTCTTAGTGGCGAACGGGTGAGTATCGCGTTGGTGACCTGCCCCAAAGAGAGGAATAACAGAACGAAAGATCTGCTAATACCTCATGTTGTCATGGTTTTTAGAAATCCATGTCTAAAGGAATTTATTTCGCTTTGGGAGGGGCCTGCGTCCCATCAGCTAGTTGGTAAGGTAACGGCTTACCAAGGCTATGACGGGTAGGGGACCTGAGAGGGTGGCCCCCCACAATGGAACTGAAACACGGTCCATACACCTACGGGTGGCAGCAGTAGGGAATATTGCACAATGGGCGAAAGCCTGATGCAGCAACACCGCGTGTGTGATGAAGGCCTTCGGGTCGTAAAGCACTTTTTGAGAGGATGAGAAAGGACAGTACTCTCAGAATAAGTCTCGGCTAACTACGTGCCAGCAGCCGCGGTAATACGTAGGAGGCAAGCGTTATCCGGATTTACTGGGCGTAAAGCGCGTGCAGGTGGTTTGGTAAGTTGGATGTGAAATCTCTTGGCTCAACTGAGAGAGGTCGTTCAAAACTGCTAAACTAGAGGACGATAGAGGAAAGTGGAATTCCCGGTGTAGTGGTGAAATGCGTAGATATCGGGAGGAACACCAGTGGCGAAAGCGATTTTCTGGCTCGTTCCTGACACTAAGACGCGAAAGCTAGGGTAGCAAACGGGATTAGAGACCCCGGTAGTCCTAGCCGTAAACGATGTCAACTAGGCGTTGGTGGGTTAATAGCCATCAG
>Ga0233437_1001231_pt1 | contig 48435 bp, 38 predicted proteins | sample SI_122_August201_FD_182714 | JGI IMG/M metagenome (GOLD analysis project Ga0233437, IMG submission 182714) | Seawater microbial communities from Saanich Inlet, British Columbia, Canada - SI_122_August2016_200_MG | ecosystem: Environmental > Aquatic > Marine > Inlet | place: Canada: British... | reverse complement strand
AAGAGCAAAAACCAAGGTAATCAGGGAAAGACGAAAAAGCTTCATACCGGATTTAGTTTTGTTCAGCCAAATATATAAATTAAAATGGGAAAGATTGGACGATGGTCCGGGGTCAATGGTCGTTGGTCCCTGGTCATTGGTCCAAAGTCCAGAGTCTGGCGTCACGTTTTCCGGCGTCACGGTAGGCGTCACCACGGCGTCACGCTTTCCTGTCCCCGACTCCCGCCTCTCAAAACCATCCCTTTCTAAGGTAGAACCAGAAGAATTTGAATGCGATTGGGATGTGGTGTAGAATTGAAATGATTAAGCCATAATGGTTTTTCATGGAATCAAATCGCTCTTTCAGGCTGGTTTTAATATTGTGTTTGGATTGTCCGCCATCAAGAAAAGCCGATAGAACTTGTTGGGTATTGCGTATGCTTTTTGTCTTTTTTAGTGCCTTAATAACCCAGTCAAAATCAGCCGAATGCTTATATTTCAGATCAAAGAGGTCAGCAATTTCAAGTTTTACAAGTATTGACTGATGGCACACCAGCATGCCTTTTTGAAAGGATTTCCAGGTGAGCTGCCCAGGTGGCCGTAAGCGGCGCAATCCGATTTCCTGATAAGCCTCATCAACAATCATCGTATCTCCATAATAGATATCTGACCATTTGTGTGAGGGTTTAAAGATGTTTTCACATGTATTGGTTTTATAAATTGTATCACCTGCATTTATAAACCAAACATAGTCACCTGTTGCAGCTTTGATTCCCTTATTCATGGCATCATAAAGTCCCGTATCAGGTTCAGAGCTCCAGAAATCTATCTTGTCTTCGTATTTTCTGATGATTTCAAGCGTGGTGTCAGTTGAAGCTCCGTCAATAATGAGATATTCAATATTGGCATAGCTTTGAGCCAGAACGTTCGCAATTGTTTTTTCTAACAATGCCCCGGCATTATAAACCACAGTAATAATTGAAACTTTTGGGTATTCCTGGTTCATGATCACAGATTTTATCTTCTATTTCTGGTATGCAAAGTTATTGGCTTGAGTGGTATTGCAAAAGCAAATGTTTATTTTCGTAAAAAATCCGGGATATGTTCTATACGCTTTTGAAGATTCAGCGTTTTTTTGAAGCCTTATACCAGACTTGTATCAGCCTTATGCGAATTCTGTTCCGATTCCGATTCAGGAATCAGGTTCCTCGCAGTAAGAGTAAGAGTTCTCATTTGCTTATTCTGGCTAATGGCCCATCACTGAATGATAGCCTGCACTCCCATCCGGAGGAATTTATTGGTAAACAACTTATGGCCGTTAACCAGTTTGTACTATCAGATCAATATGCCAGGCTGAAACCTTCACATTATGTTTTATTGGATATTGGTTTTTTTATGGATAAGACTATTCCCAGAGTTTTGGATATACGGAATAATCTGATTGCCAGTTTCATTGAGAAGACTGCCTGGCCCTTGACATTGTATTTTCCGAGAGAAGGAAAAGGAAGTGCCATGCATCGGGCATTAGTGGAATCGGGAAAAGCTTTTGAATTTGTTTTTTTCAATCGCACCAATGTTGAGGGATTGCGTGGTTTCAGACATTGGGCCTATCGAAATAACCTGGGGATGCCTAAGCCTCAGAATGTTCTTGTTGGATGCCTGATCCTGGCTCTTGTTATGAGAATAGAAACCATCGAGATTTATGGAGCCGACCATACATGGCTTGAGAACATCCGAATCGATGATGAGAATCGTTTGATTAGCGTTGAGAAACATTTTTATGATAAAGACAAGAAAGGAATTCCTACTCTTAGGGAGCATCCTGAATTGTTAACTCAGTCGAAATTACATGAATACATATTTGATCTGGCAAGAACATTCTCGTCTTACCATCTGATTCGTGATTTTGCTGATTCTATTGGAAGCCGGATTATTAATGCAAGTAAAGTAACTTACATCGATGCCTTTGAACGACGTAAGTAAATATCTGCCAGTTCAAAATCAATTTCATCATCAATATCTATTGAGTTTTTGCGACTCATGATGTAGCCAAAACAGTTCGATGACAGGAAAAGAGTTTTCTCTTCCATCATTCGCTGGATAGAGCAAATGTATATTGCACCGTTGAGTCTGTAATAAGAAGGTAATTCCTGGGAGCGGGTTTTAAGAATGCTATCAGGGATAAAATTATCTAATGAGCCATTTTCGGGAAGAGTATTGCTCCAAAGAGGGGAATGCTCGGTTCGACAAATCGAAACAACTGCATCAGCCTTATTGCTTTCGAGAAAATTTGTGGCTTTTATGATGTCCTGAGCTGAACGCAAAGGGGAAGTTGCTTGTAGTAAAGTTAAGTGGCTTAGCTCTGAATCCCCGGTCTCTCTTAACCTGAGTATCATGTCTTCAAGAACAGATACCGTGGTCGTTTGATCTTGAGCCAATTCAGGCGGACGTAAAAAAGGAACAACTGCACCATATTGTTTCGCTATTCTTACAATGTCTTCACTGTCGGTATTTACATAAACCTGCTCGAACATATCAGATTTTAAAGCGGCTTCAATTGTCCATGCAATTAAAGGTTTACCAGCAATTTTCAAAAGGTTCTTACCGGGTAAACGCTTTGATCCACCCCTGGCCGGAATGATGGCTATATAGCTGTTTTGCTTACTCATTGAAAATTCTGTAGTATTCATTGTTAGCCCTGTTATAATCTTCAAGTTTTCCAATATCCATCCAGAACTCACGTATTGGGAAAGATACTGTTATTGCATTCGATTTGACCAGTTTTTCGAAGACTTGAGTCATGTCAATAGGCTGATCTTTAGGGATGTTACTAATAACAGAGGGATTTAGCACGTAGATTCCTGCATTAACATAGAATTGCTGAACAGGCTTTTCTTCGATTGCAATAATATTATCCTGATTTAAGCGAACAACACCATACGGCACTTCCAGACCATATTCCCGTATACACATAGTTGCAGCTGCACCAGCCTGATTATGAAAATCTAAAAGGTTTTCAAAGTTCACATTCGTTAGAATATCACCATTCATAACCATGACCGGATCGCCTGGAGTTGTTTTCAATAATCCCAGTGATCCGGCAGTGCCCATTTTTTGATGCTCTTCAAGATAAGTTATGCTAACACCAAATTTTCTTCCATCCTCAAAATACTCTTTGATCTGTTCTCCCTTATAATTTATTGAGATAATAATATTTGAAAATCCTTGCTGCTGAAGGCGAGAGATCAAAGTTTCAAGAATTGGTCGTCCACCTACCTGAAGCATCGGCTTGGGAGTATTTTCAGTTAGAGGCAACAGTCTCCTGCCCATTCCGCCAGCCATTAATACAATGGTGTTAGGATGTTTTTCCTTGCGGATAAGATGATCAATTTCAGCTAGTTTAACAACCTGCCCTTTGTCATTAACTAGAGGAATCTGATAAATGCGGCGAGAGATAGCTGTCTGAATTACTTTCTCTTTGGGATCAGTTATCCTACAAACTATAGGTGTACGATTATATATTGTTATTATTTGATCTTCCATGCCCATGCCCTGCAGTAAGCCACGTCTGATATCTCCATCTGTCAGCGTTCCGATCAGCTTGTCATTTTCATCAGTTATCAGGGCAATTTTCATTGCCCCCCAGTCGATGATTTCGAGCGCTTTTCGGATGCTGGTGTCAGGGCTTATTTTTATTTCATTTACTTTATACATGGCTTGATAAGGGCGTAAGGGTTAGGGCTTATGACTAAGGGTTAAGTATTAGGGTATAGGGCATAAGGTAAGATTTCTTTTTTTGACCAACGACCAACGACCACGGACTATGGACTCTTTTTCCTAATTATCGTGGAATTTTTTTTGATTTTTGTTTGTAAAGTTAATGTTCTTGAGGATTTTTAGGATTTTCTCTGATGCGCCTCCGTTTCCATATGGATTTATAATCTTCGGTAATTTTTTCTGAAACGAGGGGGAATATAATATCTTAAATGCTTTTTGCAAAGAATTTCTGTCGGCCTTAACATGGATTACTGATTCGGCAGCAATTCTACCCAGTTGCCGGTCTCCAACATTTACTGTTGCTGTTTTGAGACTGGGGGCTTCAATAATCCCACTTGAGGAATTGCCTACAACTGCATCTACCTGCTTCATCACGGATAAATAGCGGAGTTGGCCCAGAGAAGAAAATAAGCGTGAATTCTCCGGATGTTGATCAACAAAGTTTTCTAATAGTGTGTTCAGAGCATGATGACCAGTATCTGCATTGGGCCGGGTGAAAATAAGAAAGGTTTCAGTTAGTTCATTGAGGGCAAACAGCAGATCCTCAAAATGTTTCAATCCTGCCTCAGGATCAAGAGTTTCAGGATGGTAAGTGATCAGGAGATTGTGACGCGCAAATTTGAATCCCAGATTATCCTGGATCTCTGTTTTTGTCATCAAATCGAGCTTCCTTATATTGTCCTGGCCCATACCTCCAACATGAAAAACACGAGAAGGCTCTTCTCCCAGCTGTATCACTCTTTGTCTGTATACTTCTGTAGAAACAAAATGCCACATCGACATTTTTGTGATTGAATGCCGAACAGCATCATCAATTGCTCCCATAGTCAACTCTCCACCATGAATATGAGCCACAGGAATATTGGCGATGAGTGCAGCAGAGGCAGCCCCTAATAGTTCAAAACGGTCCCCGAGAAGCACAATAATATCAGGACTGAGAGTAGAAAATGCTGTTGAGAAACCTTTAAGGGCAACTGATAAACTATGCGATATACCAATAGGGCTATCGTCAGTCATTTCCAGATTAAAACTCCTGTCGATATGAAAGCCATCTTCCCTGATCTGGTCAATTGTTGATCCGAAATCAGCCGACAAATGTGTCCCGGTTACGACTAATTGAAAACCCACTTCCTGATCAGCTGAAAGGCCCTTCATCAGCCAGAACAGAAGTCCGTATTCGGCCCTTGTAGTGGTTATAACACAAATTTTCCTCATTATATCAGTTCATCTTTTTGGTAATCACGGCTGGCTTTACTGCCAATATATTGATCCCATTTCAAAGGGCTGATACCAGTTCCTGGTCTTTTAACGCCCATGTTTTCCTCTGTAAAAATTTCTCCCTCCCGGATGCTATCCAGTGCGACAAGACTTTTACGGGCTATTCCAATATTGTGAGTTTCACTTGGTGAAGGTTTTTTAATACCATCACCCAATGCCTGCTCAATATGGCGAATAGCTGTAACCATGTTTTTTAACTCATCGGGTTCCAGACTAGCCTTGTGATCAGGCCCTTCCATATCCCTGTCAAGTGTAAAATGCTTTTCAATAATTTCAGCTCCCAGGGCGACAGCAGCTACCGGCACTTCAATACCAGCTGTATGATCAGAATAACCAATTCTAAGGCCAAATTTTTCTTTTATACTCAGCATGGATTGCAGGTTAACATCCTCATATGGTGTGGGATATTCTGTATTGGCATGTAAAAGAGCCAGAGAATCCATGGGAAAACCCGAACAAGAAAGTTCATTGACAACTGTTTCAATCTCTCTCATATCAGCCATCCCGGTACTAAGAATGATTGGTTTCCCTTTTGTTGCCATATGCCTCAATAAGGGCAGGTTAGTTAAATCTCCAGAGCCTACCTTGTATCTTTTTACTCCTAAATCATCAAGCTGATCAATACTATCAAGATCAAAAGGAGTGGACATAAACTCCAGACCTGTTTGTTGGCAATGATCCTTTAATATTTCATGAGCCTTCTGATCCAGCTCCAGCTTTTTGATCATTTCAAACTGAGTTCCTGCTCCCGAGGTTTTCTTCTGATATTCTGCTTTGGGGGTTTGTGGGGTGAGGAGCTTTTCAGCTTTGAAAGTCTGAAATTTTACTGCATCAACACCAGCCAGAGCTGCCTTGTCAATCAGAGTTTTTGCCAGTTCAATGCTTCCGTTATGATTTACTCCGGCTTCAGCTATTATAAAAACTGCTTTATTCATCCCTTAATTTTTAATTTTATTTGCCGGATGGAGCTCGCATAACAAAAACAATCATCCTGGTATGTGTTAAAATATTTTTCCTTTTGTCATGTTCGGTTCATCTGATTTTGCGCAATGGATTTCCAATATAAGTTCCGGCTTTTTCCAGAGAACGCAGAACTACCGAACCGGCTGCAACCAGAGTAGAATTTACTACTTCAGTGTTGTTTGCCAAAACGGTTCTGCTTCCAATAAAACATTCACTACCTACCTTGCACTGGCCGTTCAGGATAGCATAGGTAGAGATATGACAGTTAGAACCAACTTTGCTTTCATGCTCAACTAAAGCACCAGTATTAATAATACAATTTTCCCCAATCCTGGCTTCAGTATTCACAACAGCCTGATGCATAATGATGCTGCCCCTGCCGATTTGTGCATGCCGTGATACCACCGCATAAGGAGATTGTATGACAGGAAGATTGACCTTTAAATCACTTAATCTCTCAAATAGTTTAATTCTGATTGCAGGAGACTGAATGTGACCAACCGTAATGAAGAAGTTATTGTATTGACTTACCAGTTTGTCAAGATCATCATCTATTCCAATAAATGGATATCCCGATATTTTCTGTCCGACATTTTCAGGCATGTCGAGAATTCCGGCAATGGTGTATTTACCTTCCTCTTCGATAACATCAATGCATGATTTACAATGTCCGCCACCACCCAATAATATGATTTGTTCTTTCAAGTTGGTTTCTGTTTAAATACAAATATACAATTACCCTTATTTATACTATGTTTTTCGCTCTGACTTATAAAAATATTTACGAATAAAGCCTTCCAGATCAGGCGACAGGCGGAAAAGAAAGATCAGACTTGTATATACGATAGCCATTGCTCCGGAGCGGACAATAATATCAAGAATGAGGCTGGGTGTTTTGTAATCCACATGGTTCAGGTCTGGGATGAGTCCCGATATGAAGAAGGTTAATACACCAATTCCCAGTATCAGAAGATGTCGGTATGAGTATGGTTGCATTTTGAATTTCTGCCATAGAAAGCCATAACGCATTAGCCCATAACAGAATGCAGAAATAGCACTGCCGATGGCCGCACCTGTAATTCCAAACAAGTGGATGAAAATAAAGTTGCTTATTATGACCAATCCACCAAAAATTGCCACAAAAACTGTTAGTATTTTATAGAACTTACTTGTGCTGATTATTACACCGTTAACTCCTGCAGCCATTAGAAATAAATTGGATAATCCGATAAAGAAGATCACCCACTTTCCATCGGCATATTCAGGCGGCAGAATGTGAAGAATATTATGGATATTAGCCCATAATCCAATAAAAACCAGAACTCCAATAATCAACTGATCGATTGTGCTTTTAGTGTAAATACGATTTATCTCTTCAATTTTATTGTCTTTCCATGCCTGAGCAACTACTACAGCAGAAATTTTCGATAATACTCTGAGCGGAATTGCCACAAGGGTACCGTAAAAGAACGAGCGGCCGTATACTCCGGTAGCAGCTACTCCCAGAATTGAACCAATCATTATTTTATCAATATTCTGGATGAGGATATTAGAAAAAGAGACTACAATACCGAAAAGTGCTACGCTGACTATTGAGCTTGCCAACTGTTTGTTTATGAATCCTTTCGGATAATGGAAAACAAGCTCTTTATCCCTGGTGAGACTTACCAGGATCAGAATACCTGGCAGGGATAAAGCTATCAGGTAGGCCAGAACAAATCCGGAGAAATCAATAAATTTGACAAAATAGATTCCAATAGCAATAAGAATAAAGATACGCTGCAGAAATTCTTTATAGAATATGCCTTTTACAGCTTTGAAAAGAACTGCATAATAAATATCTATTACCAGGAAGAGTGCTATAAAAACAGCAAGTGGAATAATGAGATCAGCATAATTTGCGAATAAATCAGTTTCTTCAAGCGATTTTGTTACGATGAATGGCCTCATAATGAAATAGATACCCGTCGTGAGAATCAATCCCCCCGCTAATACAATGAAGACAATGCCTAAGTATCCATTATGGTGATTGGCTTTATTTCTGAAATAGGGGAATAAGCGATTGCTTACATTGTTAATTCCTAATGTTGCAAAAGTTGCGAAAACCAGAGCCCATGCGTTAAGAAGATCGAGTACCCCGTTCAGCTCCGGATCAAACAAATTGGGTAATATTAAACCGGCGGTAACGAAGCCAATCGCTACACCCACATAGGTTAATATGGTACCCTGGAGACCTTGTTTTTCGATAACGCCCACGTGGATTCTTTTGATCAAAAGTAACATTTTCCTTCTTCAGTTCATCCACCAATCTTTTCTTACTATCTTCGGCCTATCATTGTTAAGGTATGGCAAGAAAAGCGGAGAACCAACGATCAGCACGAAAGCTGAGAAGTTCATATGTGACCACGGTGGTTAGTATCTCATTGGTATTGTTTCTGTTGAGTCTAATGGGTTTGTTAGTATTAAATGCTCATAACCTGGCTAATTACGTAAAGGAAAACATTGGTTTTTCAGTAATTCTTGAGGATAATACCAGGGAAGCTGATATCATCCAGATCCAAAGGTCTTTTGATGCAACAGGCTTTGTGAAAGAGACCAATTACATCACTCCCGAGCAGGCAGCACAAGATTTGCAGGAAGCACTTGGTGAAAATTTTCTTGACTTCCTTGGGGAAAATCCATTGAAACCTTCAATCGATATTAAATTGGTGGCCACGTATGCGAATCCCGACAGTATTGCTATGATTGAGCAACTTTTCCTGGGCTATCCCCAGGTGTCGGAGGTGTTCTATCAGGAATCTCTTGTTCATTTGGTTAATGAGAATATTAGAAAGATTAGCCTGATAATTCTGGTGTTCAGCGCGTTTTTATTTTTCATTTCAATTGCTTTGTTTAATAATACAATAAGACTATTGGTATATAGTAAGCGCTTTATTATTAAGACAATGCAGCTTGTTGGCGCCACAAGGGGATATATCAGGCGACCTTTTATGTTGAAAGGAATTACAAATGGCATTTTCGGTGCATTTGTTGCCAGCCTGATGTTTTTAGGAGTGATTTACCTTGCACAGAAGCAAATGCCTGATGTAATTGTTTTTACCACCGTTGAGACAATTGGTATATTATTAATACTTATTTTTGCAATCGGCATAATGCTGGCCTGGATATCAACACTTTTTGCAGTGAACAAGTATTTAAGGTCTGATCAGGATGCTCTTTATGTGTGAAGGTAAGGCATAGGGCATGAGGCATAAGGCTTAGGGCTTAGGTGTAAAATAGGGATTAAGGATTAAGGGTTTGTAATTGATTATGGTAATAAGGTAGAAGTTATTGTTATGAGTAAAAAAAATATGAAAGAGGCAGAAAAGTCTCAGGTTGGGTTTGCTTTTGGGCCACAGAATTATCGCTTACTGATAATTGGCTTGATTGTCATCGTTATTGGATTTCTTTTAATGTCAGGTGGTAAAAGTGATGACCCCAATGTTTTTAACCCTGAAATTTTTAGCTGGAGGCGGATTACATTAGCCCCTATTGTTGTTTTGATAGGCTTTGTGATTGAAGGAGTTGCTATTATGAAGAAGCCAAAAACATCCAAAGAGGCTGAAAAATGAATTGGTTTGAAGCACTAATTCTAGGAATTGTTCAGGGATTAACTGAGTTTCTTCCTGTATCCAGTTCAGGACATCTTGAGCTTGGAAAAGTACTGATGAATGTTGATGTGCAGGAAGATATTACTTTCACTGTAGTTGTTCACGGAGCTACTGTTTTGTCAACACTTGTTGTTTTTTTCAAGGAGGTATGGGAGATACTGAAAGGAAGCCTGAAATTCAAATGGAATGATGAGACTAAATACCTGGTTAAAATTATTATTTCAATGATTCCAGTTCTGATCGTCGGGCTTTTTCTCGAAGAATATATCGAAGGTTTTTTTGGTGGCAGAATACAGTTCGTTGGCCTTATGCTGATTATTACTGCTATTCTTTTGAGTCTTACACACTTTTTTGCACATCGAATTGGAGAAAAGACCATTAACAATAAGTCAGCTTTGATCATGGGTATTGCTCAGGCATTTGCAACATTGCCAGGGATTTCACGTTCAGGAGCTACTATTGCAACCGGCCTTCTTTTAGGAAACAAAAAGAAGGAAGTAGCACAGTTTTCATTCTTGATGGTACTGATTCCCATTCTAGGAGCAAACCTGATGAGTTTAATGGATTACGACCCTGTATCAATCGATAGTGTTGTAGGCTCTATTCCATTGTTAATAGGTTTCCTGGCAGCTTTTATTTCAGGGTGGATAGCCTGCTCATGGATGGTAAGCATTGTCAAAAGAGGTAAACTCCTGTGGTTTGCTATCTATTGTCTTATTGTTGGTCTTATTGCAGTAATATCTGGTTTTATAGTCTGATATAATGTCTGAACAGTTTTCGTCAGATCCGGAAATCCAGAAATGGTTAGACGGACAATTTCTACTTTTAAAAAAGCCTCTGGGTTGGACTTCCTTTGATCTGGTAAGAAAGGTTCGATATTCCATACGCAAATACTGTGGTATTAAAAAAATCAAAGTGGGGCATGCCGGTACACTTGATCCATTGGCTAGTGGATTGATGATTTTATGCACAGGAAAAGCAACCAAGAAATTATTTACATTTCAAGACCTTGGGAAAGAGTATGTCGCGGGTTTTCGTTTTGGGGCAACTACTCCCTCCTTTGATCTGGAAACGGAAATTGATAAAACCTTTCCTGTTGACCATATTACTTTAGATAAGATTAAGGAAGTAGCAGCTGGTTTTGTAGGCCCTCAAATGCAGATCCCACCAATATTCTCAGCAAAAAGAATTGAAGGGAAAAGGGCATACAATTATGCCAGAGATGGAGAAACAGCTGAAATGCAGAAGCAGGCAATTGAAATCAAGTCTATTGAGGTGATTGATTTTCTCCTCCCGGATGTTAAATTACGCGTGAGCTGTAGTAAGGGTACTTATATTCGGGCTTTAGCAAGAGATATGGGTCTTGCGCTGGGTTCGGGAGGCCATCTGTACAGCTTATCACGAACAAAAATTGGATCTTACTCCCTGGATAATGCCCAGTCAGTCGAGGATTTCGAAAAAAGTTTGCAATTAGTGTAACAATTCGAAAAACGGCACGTACAAGTCACATTACACAAATAGGATATCTGCAATTTGGATTAAGCATAATGTAAAGAAGACCATCTTGATACACCCGACCACTTTGACACACACTGGGATGATCATTTTTTTGTTGTGCGAGCTCAATCAAGCAAATAAAGTAAAATAAATATACTGATGAAATTATCAAAGTTTAGATTTGATTTACCTGAGGAATTAGTTGCCTTACATCCCCAGGCGAATAGGGATGAGTCAAGGTTGATGGTATTATGGAAAAAGACTGGAAAAATTGAGCATCATCAGTTTAAGGATGTAATTAAATTTTTCGATGATCAGGACATCATGGTTTTTAATAATACCAAGGTGTTTCCTGCAAGATTGAGGGGAAATAAGGAAAAAACCGGTGCACAGATTGAAGTGTTTTTGTTAAGAGAATTAAATCCGGAGCAACGCTTGTGGGATGTTCTGGTTGATCCAGCCAGAAAAATTCGAATCGGTAACAAACTTTATTTTGGTGAAGAAGACATGCTGGTTGCCGAAGTAATTGATAATACTACTTCCCGTGGCAGAACTCTCAGGTTTTTATATGACGGACCTTATGAGGAATTTAAGAAAACCCTGTATACTTTAGGAGAAACTCCGCTTCCTAAGTTCATTAACCGTGAGGTGGTTCCTGAAGATGAGGAGCGATATCAGACAATTTATGCCAAGCACGAAGGAGCTGTTGCTGCACCAACAGCCGGAATGCATTTTAGCCGAGAGCTGCTGAAGAGACTAGAGATTAAGGGTCTTGATTTTGCATATGTTACTTTGCATGTGGGCCTGGGCAATTTCAGATCAGTTGATGTGGAGGATCTTACCAAGCACAAGATGGATTCAGAACCTATTTTCATTAATGATGAAGCCTGTCAATTAGTTAATTCGGCTAAAGAATCTGGAAAGAAGGTATGTGCTGTTGGAACAACTACCATGCGTACACTTGAAAGTTCAGTGTCAACCCAGGGCATGCTGAAGCCCTTTGAGGGATGGACCAATAAATTTCTTTTTCCGCCGCATGAGTTTAGTGTAGCTGATTCTATGATAAGTAATTTCCACCTGCCTCTTACAACATTATTAATGATGGTATCCGCATTTGCCGGTTATAACACATTGATGGAAGCTTATCAGGTTGCGATTAAGGAGAAATATCGCTTTGGAACCTATGGCGATGCTATGTTAGTTTTATAAGATTAAATATCATTTGGTGCTTTGTGGGCTGGGTCAACCAGCTCACGATATTTTACCACAACTTTTTTAAAGTCTTCCCAGGAGTCTTTTTTGAGGCTTGGATTTCTCAGTAAAGCTGAAGGATGGTAGCTTGGCATAACCTGATACTGTTTCCATTCTAACCATTCTCCTCTTACCTTAGTGATTCTGAGCTCAGGATCGATAAGACTTTTAAGTGCTGTTGCTCCAAGTAGAACGATAATGCTGGGAGAAATTAATTCAATCTGTTTGTGCAGATAAACAAGGCAGGCGTCTTGTTCCTCTGGCTTTGGATCACGATTCTGAGGTGGCCGGCATTTAACAATATTGGCAATGTAGACAAACTCCTCCCGATCGAATCCGCAGGCAGCCAGAATCTTATCCAGTAATTGCCCTGATTTACCTACAAAGGGTAAACCCTGAATATCCTCATCATGTCCGGGCCCTTCCCCAATCAGCATTATTTCAGCATAAGGATTTCCCATTCCAAATACCGACTTTGTGCGATTCTGGTGCAGTTCGCAAAGCTTACATTCGCTTACTTCGCGACTCATCTCAAGGAATTGCTTTTCGAGCATGCTGCTGTTGTGACCCCCCTGATAATAATAAAAGAAAAGGAGGTAATTACTTAATGCTTATCTCTTTCAAGATACTAGTATTTTCAGAAATAAGCGACAAAATTATGGTGCTATCCGAAAAAAAGAATTAGTCGGTTTTCTTGACCAGTTTTCGTGTTGTCACTTGGTTTTTATTATCCACAACAAGGAGGAATATCCCATCCGCAAAATCACTTAAGTCAAGAGCTTCAACATGAGAGCTCCCTGAAGGAATGATCTCTTTTTGCATCAGCTCGCGACCGTCTAGCGTAAGTATTCTCAGGGTATATGATTCACCAGGTTCTCCTGTCATCCGCAGAGTGAAATTTCCATTCGACGGATTGGGAAATACTTCAATTTCATTTGTTTGTTCTGATATTTCTATACCTGTTCTTATACCATGAACCACCAGATTGTCGAATCCTGTTCCATAACTTAGATCTTCATTTTCAGAGTATTGAAACCCTAACTGTGCGCCATTAAAATATAATTCGGAAGGCAAATCAATTGAAACGCTTTTCCAAACATATTTGGGCCCGAATCCGCTAACACCAAGTTTTCGCAATAGAATCCAACCATCAGTAGATGACCGCCTGATCCATACTTGTAGAAACTTTTGTGAATTCAAGCGTTTTAAAGTGTAGTCAAACTCCAGAGTGACCTGGCTATAGTCTTCGAGATCTAATCTTGGAGAGATTGCCATATCTTTAGTGTTGGCACTATGACCCGGTAGAAATGAGTTTGCAGCAAGGAAGTGACTGGTATTATCAGTGTCCATTTCATGAAACGCAGCCAGACCCCACTGAAAACCATCAATATTTCCTGCAATATTCCAGCCATGACTTAGAGATTCAAAATCTTCGGCATAAGGCAAGCTCATAATTCCTTTTGGGGTGAAATTGACTGAGTTGCTGGGTTCAGATTCGCCTTCAATGGTACCAACATAAGAGGCTGTTACATAGTATGTATAGGTTTGTCCTTCAATGATATCAGTATCTGTTAGGCGCGACACCGTTGTTGTTCTGAATCGTTCTCCATTTTTATATACCACATAATTTTCAAATCCTTCAGTATATAGATTCAGCCAATCGAGTTTCAAAATAGTGTCATTTAGAGTGAATACAAGATCAACCGGAGGATGTAAGGCTGTGATATTCACGTCAAAGGTGATAGAATCACCATGGTTTACCACATTGAAAATATCCAGACCACCTTTTCCACTATTACCATTATTATAGAGAAAACTTGATGGATTTGTTCCGTCGTTCATTGCAGTTCGCTTTGGTCCCAATGGAGCATCACTGAAAGATCCTTGTTCGGTAAGTGTCCCTCCAGGTCTGTATACATAGATTTCATCCGGAGGTCCGCCTGCATTTCCTCTTCCTGCATTCGGATTAATCCGATATACCACCAGACCTTCACCCGGAATAGTTGATTCATATATACCTTCGCGTTTGCGATTTTCAAGCACAAAATATTCACTTGGGTGCAGGGGTGAGGATATCTTCCAGATGTTATTGTCAGCTTGCTGAAGTGGATAAATAGAGTAAGTTCCAGACTCAGTTATTTCAGGAAGAGTGGCCATCCATTTTCCGTATTTATATTTCATAAAGGCACCCATATAATTGTGTGAACCTGACTGATCCATTATGTCCCAGGGGCCACAGGCTGTTGGTGCTCCAGTGTCATTATAGTGATACAAATCAGGTGCTCCCAGTACATGAAAAAACTCATGACAGAGAGTAGCTACGTTGAAAGTGTTTTCCAACATGAAAAGATAATCCCTCACCTGAAGACCCCGAATTGCCACAGTTCCCGAAGATAATGATGATCTGTGAGGCCAGAGGAGTGTAGCCCATGCCGTTGTTGCACCACGTATTGTGAAACACACATTGTCAATTCTTCCGTCTCCATTGGCATCCAGCTCTAATGTATCAGGAATTTGCGGTGTAATAAACTCAATTGCTTTGCGCAACAATGTTCTCTCTCTTGATGACCTCTCGTTATCCTTGTATCCCTGAGGATTACTTGCTGAATATGGCATGTAGTAGGCTCTTGGATGTGTTGAAATATAAGTGACATTCAAAGTGTCAGGAGAAACGGGGAAATGATAAGTGTCAACAAAAAGCCTGTCAAATGACACTTCATTGAAGTAGTCTCGCAACGAAGGTTCTCCCATGGCACTGTAAGCATCAAAAAAAGACTCTCTTGAGCGGCTGAAGATGCTATCATCAGCAAAAGAAATGTAAACTGATAACTGATTTACATAGCCGGTAGTAGGTGCACCAGTCATTCCTTTCATTCTCAGAGGAGCAAGAAAAGCTTCTTTCCTTTCCAGATATAAACGTCTGGATATTCGTGCAAAGGCTTTCAGCCCGATTGTTTGCGGATCAATACTGTTAACCTTGTGCACTGATGGAATCACCTCTTCTCCATCTCTTATTCCGTAATAGAAATACCCATCTGCCGGATTCATAACAATTGTGAATCCATTCTCGTCGTGGAGATAATGGTAGAACTCATCACCGCTTCCCAGACAATGAAAAATAGTGCCATCGGGTTGTTTAACAGTTTGTGGGATGTTTTTTAAATTATCAGCATGAGCGTGAAGAAAGCTGATAAAAAGAATAGGCAGAATAATAGATAATAGGCGTTTCATTTTTGCAAGTGCTTAGTTATTCTTTAAGTATTCTGAAGTGTTTAATACCAAAAGAGTTAAAGGTTTTTATAAGGTATATTCCTGAAGGAAGAAATTGTAGATTTATCTTGTGATGCAGGGGATCGAAAGATCTTTTCTCCCAGAGCATTTCTCCGGTGATCGAAAAAATCTCCACACTCAATTCCATTGTTTCCGCTTGATCCCATTTAAACGATAATTCATCTCTCACCGGGTTTGGATACAGGCTTAATCCTGAAAGGACCTCTCTGTTTCTTAGGCCTGAATTAATTCTGAGATCAAGCATAATTATGGATGTATCCGGTTCACAGATATCATTGTAAACGACCTGGGTAATCTTGAAAATTTCAAATTCATGATACTTATTTGAAGGACTTTTTTCTGTAGATGTATGTCCATCACCAAAATCCCACCAGTAATAGCTGCCGTTTTTTGATTCATCATTAAACTCTGCCAATAAGCCACTGGTATTGATATTAAATCCAGCTTCGGGCTGAGCAGTTATGTACAAGTAATTGTTCTTTTCAAGGGGGTCGAGGTGATTCAGAAGCAGGGTTGTTGATTTGGATCCCGGACTACTGTATTTCACTGTATGAGGCCCCTCATCATATCCGTATCTGGGTTCTGCTCCTGATCCGAAATCCCAATACCAATTTGTTATATTACCCGTAGAATTGCTGGTAAAAATTAGTGGATGTTCCTCACATGCTGCCGTTTTGCTTGCAGTGTAGGCTGGTATTGGTGGTGCGCCTATTTGCCAGATGTGAATATTGTCAATGGCCGCTCCATATCCATGTCCGTTGAAATCATTGTAGTAAAACCCGATCTGAATCTGTGTGTTTTTGGCTCCATCCGGCAGGTAGTAATATACAGTACGCCAATCAGTCCAGGAGCCAGTTGAATCTAACTTTGTAATGGGATACCAAAGTCCGTTATCATAGCGACGATACATCAGAAAAAGATAATCAACTCCGGTTTTTTGTTTGAAAACATAGTCAAAACGTATTGCTACATGCTCCATATCCCTTATATCGAGAGTTGGAGAAATGAAATAATCCCGAACTTGCTGATCAGCATCTGCAAGATCTGAACGGATACTTACAAGACGCCCGTTATTGCCCGGAACCTGCAAATCAGCGGCTGTTCCCCACTGGAAACCATCACTTGCTCGTGCCAGCTCCCATCCGGGAGGATCTTCTTCAAGATTTAATGTATATGGCAAATCCATGCCACCCCATGGACTTACAATCAGGTCATCTGTAGCAACTGATTCACCGGGATGAGCTCCAATATAGCTTGCTTTGATATGGTAGGAATACTGGGTACCATTGACAACATCATCATCTCTGAACTGGGTTTTCCAGGTAGAGCCAATAAGCTCTTCGTTCCTGTAAATATTGTAATGCGAGAAATCATTTATCACCAGCTCTTCCCAAATGAGTTGAATAAAACCGTCTCCAGGTAATGCCTGAGCAGATGCTGGACGATCATGCATGGGGATATTATCTGGCTGAATCCAGAAGATAGCAGCCTGACCTTTGGTGAAATTACCTCCGCCATCGACCATGTTTTCGAGTCTGAAATAACCATTCCCAGCGCCATTCCAACCCCAGTTAATATGAAAGTACAGGTCGGAGTGGAAGCCATCAATATTAAAGGCATGTCCGCTACCTCCGTCAGGATTGGATCCACGATAAATTAGCGGACGACCATTGATCAGCTCTTGTCTTAGCATTTTGAACCAATCCTTCTCACTGAACCGCTCTTTTTCACGCACTTGCATGCCTTTGTAATAGGAGAAATTATCCATCAGGGCCTGAGTAGCATAAACTGAGGTATTGGCACCTGATTCATTCGGACCATAATTCATATATGTAGCCACCCCTAAGTGGAAGAGCAGTAGAGCTGATGCATCATTGGGTGTGGAGAAATCCATCGCATCCCAATTATAATATGTCGTGTCAAAATTGGCCTCAACGGTTCCGTATTCGGGAAAATTAGTTGGGGTATACGAATTTGATCCGACACCTTTCTCAGGCCAGTTCCATTTTTTCATTACCTGTCCCATTGCTACCGCTACACAGCCCACCAGTGCAGTTTTTCCATCATCATCAACCGGACAGAATTTGTTCCAGGGATTTCCCTGTCCCCATTTTGATCGAATCAGGGGATGCACCATTGCATCCTGCATAAGCGAAATTCCTTTGGTTGATTTCAAACTGCTTGTGGAGGGATCAGGTCTGATTCGAGAAAGCCATTCAGTGAGGAAAGGATGGTCAGGGTTTTCAGGATACAGATGCTCATCTGAAAAGCCAATAATGTCTGCAGTATTGTTTTTATAGAAAAAAATAAGAAATCCGGCAGGCTCATAAGTTGCAATATGCAGTATTTCCTCCCGGATGAATACTGTTTCAATTGCCTTCAGGTTCATCTTGCTTTTGAGCCGGGGATTTGATTTTTTAGCCCAGTCAGATGCAAATTGTTGAATTTCATTCTGTTCCTGACATAAAACAGGCTCACTCCAAGGGCCAGACAATAAGCCAATTAAAACAATAACACAAAATATATATCTACCGCTAGTCATCCCTTTTTTCCTTCATCCTATTTACTAATACAATGCATTCATATGTATTGTTTTGTCAGGGCTGCACAAGATACGAAACAGATTGAAATCTCAGATGCTTTATCATGTAGTATCTGATTAACAGGCTTAAACTATTGAAGACAAATAGAATGGCATTAGATTTACCTGTTGATATTTTATATCTTGTATGCTAAATAAAATCTAAGCCCATGAAAAACTCTATGTTATTATTCGTTTTAGCAATGATCATTGGATGTCATTCTGCTGTTAGTCAGGGAAATGCCGATTACAAAGCTGTTTATAGTAAGGGTGTACTGAAAGTGTATAACAAAAAGGATGTAGTTGACAAGATTAAAATATCAGCAAGCAAAGATTACAGAATAGACCAGAGTACTTTACACGGATTGTTTTTCTACGCCTTTTACAAAGAACCAAACGTAACACCTGATTATATTGGCTTATGTAATATGTCAGATGGGAAATGGATTATTAAGTTAAATCCAAATGACAAAAAAGATTATTTGATTCCTAATATAACATTTCTGGGATCTTGTCATCACAACAGCTATTTACTTTTCGAAGGAGGAACAGGACCTTCAGTTAGCGAAATGAAAGTGTTTACAAGCAAAGGTGAACTTAATCATTCAGATTATATTCAGTCTGGTTTCAAAGAGCCGGTATGGATTGAAGGGAGGATGGCATTTGTGTATTACAAAATCGCTGAAAATTATCCGAGTACGCTTCCAAAATTTACTGGCAGTAATAATGCCTGGGTAAGAAAATACATATGGAAGCAAGGAAAAGTGACAGCAACAGACGAGTATGAACAAACCTTTAGAATGTAGCATTTGAGATATAAAACATGTGCCAGATCATGGAATTCAAAATGAGGGAGCCTAATACGGTATAACACAAACATTATGTTAACTTTGCCGCCCTTATTGAAAATACATGACTTTCAAAGATTTAGGAATTATAGAGCCTATCCTTCGAGCCCTTGAGGCAGAAGGCTATGCTCACCCAACACCGATTCAGGAACAATCCATTCCAATCCTTTTGCGCAGGAAAGACCTGTTGGGTTGTGCTCAGACCGGGACAGGTAAGACAGCAGCTTTTGCCATCCCAATACTACAGCATCTCTTTTTAAACAGGAATCGTAACAAAGGCAGGCGTAAGATTCAGGCTCTCGTTGTTACACCCACAAGGGAATTAGCAATTCAGATAGGGGAGGGATTCTCTACTTACGGGAAATTTACAGGAATAAGAAATACAGTTATCTATGGTGGAGTAAAACAAGGCCAGCAAACCGATGCTCTTAGCAGAGGTGTTGACGTGCTGGTTGCAACGCCTGGACGTTTGCTAGACCTGATAGACCAGGGTTATATCACATTAAAGGATGTGAAATTCTCTGTGCTGGATGAGGCCGATCATATGCTCGACATGGGTTTTATTCATGATATTCGCAAGGTGATACAAAAATTGCCAGCAGAACGACAGTCCCTATTCTTCTCGGCAACTATGCCTCCTGCGATAATGGATTTATCAAGAAAAATACTTGGGAATCCTGAAAAAGTAACTATTCAGCCTGAACAGGCAACAGCCGAAAAGGTTGAGCAGGCTGTTTATTTCGTAAGCAAGAGAGGAAAGATCAAGTTATTGATCCACCTGCTAAAAAAGAAGCCTGTTAGCTCTGCTCTAATTTTTTCAAGAACAAAGCACGGAGCAGACAAGATTGTAAAAATGCTAAGAAGGGCAGACATCCAGGCAGAAGCAATCCACGGCAATAAGTCACAAGGAGCACGCCAAAGGGCTTTAGGCAATTTTAAAAGCGGACGCTCAAGTATTCTGGTAGCTACCGACATAGCCGCTCGAGGAATAGACGTAGAGGAAATATCCCACGTAATAAATTATGATTTGCCAAATGTTTCAGAGACTTATATTCACCGTATTGGTCGTACTGGCAGAGCACAAGCAAGTGGAATTGCCTGGTCATTCTGTAATGAGGAAGAAAAGGCATATTTACGTGATATCCAAAAGCTTATTAATCAGAGAATACCTGTAATAGCAGATCATCCTTACCTTGATTACGAGATAGACGAACCTGTTCAGGTAAAAGCGAAACCAACAACGAAACCACGAAAACCTTATCAGCAATCACGATCAGGGAATGCAGGTGGCGGTGGAGGAACCAAAAAGCGCAGGCAGTACTATCCAAGGCAGCGGGGTTGATTACTTGTGAAGTTACTTTAAGCTTCCTGATCTGGTATCCCTAATAAGATATATATTCCTACCTTTGACAGGTATAGAAACTTTGTATGTTTAATTTTAAGAAGGATTTGGTGAGGTAAATAACCTAAGGTGTATAGCCCAAGGTTATCCTGTATTTGATATTCTGGCAAATTCTTGCCAGGGTTATTTTCATATATATATATTTACTAGTTGTGCATGGGTCTGGGTTATGTCGACCCCGACACTTTGGTTCAACGATTTAAAACTTTATCATCATGAGTGACGAAAATAAATCAATCCACGACTTCGACCTGGGTTTAATTTGCGAATACTATTCAAGTGTTGAAAGGCAGGGGCCTGGAAGCCCTGAGGTGACTATTAAAGCCCTGAGCTTTATCGATAATCTGACTTCCGAATCAAGAATTGCTGATATCGGTTGTGGAACAGGTGGGCAGACTATGGTACTGGCACAGAATGCCCCGGGACATATCAATGGTATCGATCTGTTTCCTGCTTTTATTGACCTGTTCAACTCCAATGCAGTCAAGTTAAATCTTCAGGAAAGAGTTAAAGGTACAGTGGAGTCGATGGATAAGCTTCATTTTCAGAATGAAGAATTAGACCTGATCTGGTCTGAAGGAGCAATTTATAATATTGGGTTTGAACAAGGACTTAAGGAATGGCGAAAATTCCTCAAACCCGGTGGCTATATTGCTGTTTCAGAAGCGTCATGGTTTACCGAAGAAAGGCCTGAAGAGATCACTGACTTTTGGATGGATGCTTATGACGGGATAGATACTATTCCTAATAAGGTAGAACAGATGCAAAAGGCTGGTTACATTCCGGTGGCCTCTTTTATTCTGCCTGAAAACTGCTGGACAGAGCATTTTTATGCCCCCCAGGTCTCTGCACAGAAGTTATTTCTTAAAAAACATGCTGGTAATCAAGCCGCTGAAGAGTTTATAGCGAACCAACAGGATGAAGAACAGTTGTATTACAAGTACAAAAAGTTTTACGGTTATGTTTTTTATATCGGGAAGAAGATTTAGTCTTTGATATTGAAGGATTGTCCCGAACTTAAAGGGGCAATCCTTCGTTTTTTCCGAGAAGCAGCGAGGAGTTACAGAGTAATTCTGATTTCACATTCAACATTGCTGGCGTTTTTTTACTATAAATAGGACGAAGCAGGCACAATTTTCACCCTCTTTTTGTGTTAATTTTAATATTCCTCTCATTTGTTGAATACCTGATGTTTTGTTTTTTGAATTATATAAAATCGAATATCAATTTAGCGAATGATGATTTTAGAAACCTAAAATGATGAACCGAGCATGACAAAAGGAAAAATATTTTAACACACACATGGATGATTGTTTTTGTTGTGCGAGCTCCATCCGATTTTTTTTAAATACAAACGGATGAAAAAAACTATTGCTCTGCTTTCTATTGCCGGCTTACTCTTTGCTTGCGGGCCTAAAAGTCAAAATGATTCTGAAATATTCACTACTATCAATGGACAAAAAATTTCACTCCTCCGTGTTGACCTCGCCCCCGATTCGGCCACAACTGTCGGCTGGTCGGCGCTGTTTGAGGATGTGGAAATGATTCCCCTCGAAACCAGTGAGGAATGCATGATCATGAACAGTCAGACAACTTTCACTGATCATTCCCTGATTTTGTCGACCCAGATTGGTATGGGAGATCCCTGTAGAGTATATGAATTTGGCATGGACGGGCGTTTTATTCGTGAAATTGGAGGAACTGGAAAAGGACCGGGGGAACACACTGGATATTTCATGGAGGATGCAACCTATCATCCCAACGAGAAACTATTAAAGGTTCAGTTCAACGGGATTTATCCGCATATTCAATATTTTAATGATGTAGGACAGCTGTTTGAGGAGATCGACTGTCCGGTAGAATTGGTCCAGGATGTGGCCAGACTTGAGGATGACATTTATGTTGTGGCTGGTGCCCTTGCTGGGCGACCAGAGTATTTAAGAGATTCTGCCAGTTTGTTCTGGTTTAATAAAACAGGTGAGATTATCAAAACACTAGAGCGGGTAGACTATCCGCCTAAAAACTCAAGTGGCTATACACCATGGGGAGGAAGAGCTGCATTGTATCAGTATGATGACAACTGGCATTTTCACAATCCCGGAGACGATACGGTGTATCAATTGGAAGGCTTGAATTTGATCCCGCAGGCCATTTTTAAGTATGGTGAGAAGCATACCCCGATCAATAAAATTATTGATCCGCAGGCTTGGGTTGGTACTTATAGTGTTGAAATTATTGGTGAAAGAGAAGCGTATTGGATTTTGGAAAAGAGGGTGATTACGAAGCAAAAGATGAATGAATATCGTCCCGGGCAATGGGGTGGAGAATATGGAGCCGATTATTTCAATCTGATTGTAGATAAGACTAATGGTGCAGTATACAATGTTAAATTAACAGATGATTTACTGGGCTTTGTTCCAGATGATTATTCATCCGAGGGTATTAAGTTCGATCCATTGGGACAAACCTACCGGATTTACCAGGCCCTTGATGTGGTTGAATGGATTGATAAAGGGCTGGAAGAAGGAAGTATAGCTGAGAAAAAACTGGCCAAAGTGAAGGCGCTCAGGGATAAGATTGACGAGGAGAGTAATCCGGTGTTGTTTTTGTTTAAAGAACGAAAGGAATACAAAATTTGAAATACCTCTACATTCGGAGTTCGATGTTCGACATTCGACATTCAGAATGTTGAATAGAATAACGAATATCGATTAATGAATGATGAATAATGAAGGGAAACCTTTTTATTAAACAAATGCTTACAATTTGGGAATTGAATTCCGATATTGTAAATTCACTTTATGATTAATCGAGATGCAGGTATAGAATTATTCACATTATTCCAACAATTCAAAGCTGTTGCCCTGGTGGGACCACGTCAATCTGGTAAAACCACATTAGCAAGGGCTGTTTTTACTGAAAAGGAATATGTTAGCTTTGAAAATCGGAAGGAGCGATTGTCTATTCAGGAGATCAACACTATACGCGCAGCACGGGGGTTAAAGTAATTCCATGGGATAGAATAAATAACTTCGACATTCTTCAATCATGATTCGACATTCGACATTTCGAAAGCTGCAATGAATACCGAATTCCGATAAAAATTCTCGTCTTTCATCTATAGGATTGCAATTTCAAAAATCCTATCTTTAGGCTTGAACCGTCCCCCCCAAACGAATTCATTATTTTACTATGAACCGAGCATGACAAAAGGAAAATATTTTAACACACACGGATGATTGTTTTTGTTATGCGAGCTCCATCCGACAAATAAAAAAAAAGTATAAACGGATGAAAAACATTGCCATTACAAGTGTTCTGCTACTTGTTTGTTTAAGCTGCCAGAAACCAGGAAGCACAGCTGTGGAGTATGTGGATGCCAACGGAGAAACCATCCCAAAGATTATGCTTGATCTGATTGAAGATGAAGCAGAAGTCAAGTTCACTGATTGGTTTGAGAACATCCGGATGATTGAATTGGAGACCACTGAGAATAGCCTGATGCGACACCTGATGCGAACGTATGTAGGTGAAGAATACATTATTGTTTCTACCGCTGATCATGGTATTTTACAATTTTCAGCCAGCGGGAAGTTTGTTCGGGTCCTGGCTGCACAGGGCGGAGGGCCCGGAGAGGTAATGGATGCTAATCGAAACATTTTTGTGGATGAAAAAAACGATAAGTTGTATACCACAGATGGACAATTACACAGGGATAAAGCACTTTGTGTTGGAATCAATTCTGGAGAGATTACTTACATACCATTCCGGAATACAGGTGGTGAATCACATGTAAGAGACATTATCGTACTGAATGACAGTCTGATGTACTGCACTACCATGCAGGTTAGGGGAAGTCCATCGACTTGCCCGGTTTTCTGTCAAACCACATCCGGCAGGCTATTGTGGGAAATGAATAAAACCCACCCCAAGGGCATCACTAATGGTCAAATTCGTTTAGTGGATGGCGAGATCTATTTCAGATATTTGTTTGGAGGCGATACCATATTTCGCTTAGAAGAGGATGAATTGCTGCCGGTGATTACCTCATGGAGTGACCATCCGAGTGCCTATGAAAAACAGGAGATAGGAAGTGTATATACAGGTCTGTATCTAATGACAAAGAATCTGTTTAAGGGAGGCATCTCCCGCATCACTGATGTGGTAGTAGATGAACGCTCTGGTAGGGCCCGCCCCACCATTTCGGATTCGGAAGAGATTGTTTTCAATCAAAAGACTGGCCAGGTTCATAAGATTGGGAGTATAAAGAATGATTATCTGGGCTTCAATGATCCATTCTACCTTCAGATTTTGCCTAACCGAAAAGGAGTAGCCCGGTACGAGGCTGTCGATTTTTACGAAAAAGTTGATTCCATGTATCACCTGCCGGATATAGCCAAGAATCTAAAATCCAGACTGGGAACCATCCTGGAGACCCTGGATGAAAATGACAATCACTGGTTGCTGGTTGGGGAGTTGAAGAAGGGGCTGTAAAACGATCATCCGGGAAGTTTACGAAAATGATAATCCCTACTTACTTGTCGGTGAGTTAAAACATAATCTTAACACAGCATGAGGAAATTAGTTTTTCTACTCATCATATTGTTTGTCTGGTCATGCCAAAATTCGTCAGATAGATATGGCAATGGTGATCCATCTGTCGTGAACAGCTTGGATATCAGTTCAGTTTCTGACACCTTGGATCTCGATGTTTCATTTATCAGCGAAAAGGTTGAGATTATTCCGCTCGCAAAAACGCATGAAGCATTGGTAGGGGGCGGACACAATACCTATGCAATTAGTGAAGACTTCATTGTAATCGAGACGAATAAAACATTGTTATTGTATAATCGTGATGGATCTTTCAATCGTTTACTATCCAAACAGGGCAAAGGACCTGGAGAGTACGTGTACATCCGTTTGATGAAGATCTATGAGCAGATGTTATATTATACCGATGCAGGAAAACCTGGTAATGAGTTGCAGGGGATCAATCTCAAGACTGGAGAAAGTGTGGCTGTTGAATTGGCGGTACCGAGTGGACGTTTAAATGATTATACCCTATCGGATAAGGGCTTGACAACGGTGGCTGATTCTGTGAAAGAAGAGCGGTATATCAGGTTCTTGTACCAGCAAAACTCAAATGGAGAGCTACTCAGGGAAGACTTTTTAAGTAGCAGGGCCATAAACAACAGGGTTCATTTGGGGCCATATAATTTCCTCCAAACTCAAGAGACTTTGTACATGGTTAACTCACAGGGGGATTCCATCATGAATGTTGAAGGCTCAAAGCCTGAATTGGATTTCAAATTCGAATTACCTGATGTACAAGCCGATAGCAAAGGACACGATCGGGCCATTCAATTGAACACAATGAGTTATAATTCAGCATTTTTGCTGGCCATCAAGAGAACGATCAGCATTCAGCCCGGGAAAATCAGGATGAGTTTTCCGCACTACTTCTATGTAAACAGGGTTGCCGGTGAAAGTTATTTCTTTGAAAAGTTTGACATAAGGGAATTTGGACTCAAGCTTTCTCCGCTTAGCTTGTGTATTGAAGAAGCACCATTATTGTGCTTTGAAATTCATGCCATTGATTTCATGGAAATGGCTGCTGAGGCAGGAGCCGATCAACATGTAATGGCTTTGGCCAAAGACCTGAATGAGAATAGTAATCCTGTACTCATCATAGCGAAAATAGGAAAATGAGAGAGGCACAATACACGATACAAATCACATGTCGTAAGGCCACTAATCTGGCGGCCCTGGTCTTCGCCTTCGCCCTTATCCTATCTGCCTGCACCACGCAACAACCGTCTGAGTTTCTCACCCTGGATATCGAAGCGGGTTTTGCCAACCAGAAGAAAATGGTACTCAGCGAGATCGCCGATCGCATCTCTTACGTCAAACTAGAAACCAGCCCAGAATGCCTGATCGGCCATGGGCGTGTCCTGGTCAGGGGTGATAAAGTATTCGTGATGGAAGTTCAACCACCGGTGATCCACGTGTTTAATCTGCAAGGAGAATTTCTTTATAAGATCGACAAACAAGGGAAAGGCCCGGGTGAATACATGGGCATGTTTCAATGGTCGATCAACCCATCCGGATCGCATATTGCCTTCACCGATCTGGTTTATGTCGAATTATATCTCTTTACAGCCGAGGGTGAGTTTGTCAATAAAGGCAAACCGCTTCTGCAATGGAATTCAGGCTTCTTCCTTAACGATGAAATAAACTTAAGCGTGACTACTGTCCAGATGTTGAATCGACCCAACTATCCGCTCGTTTTAAATTATTCCGACCAACTGAAGCAAATCGACACATTGATAACCAGAACCTGGCACGGCGTTGATGCACGTGACATGCCTTTTCCGGGCGTTCCGATCCTGAGTTATCAATACAACGATCAGTTATTCATCAGAGAACAGGCCAACGACACTCTATTTCAGGTATCCCTGGATGAGGGCCTGATTCCTAGAGTGGTCTTCAACACCCACGGCAAACTCATCACCCAGGATGCTCTTTTCGCAAACGATATCAACAATTATTACCGATTGAATAGTTTTTGGGAAACCGATAATTACCTCACCTTCACCGTTTGGTATAAAAAGAAGTTTACACTGCTATATTATGACAAAAAGAAAGATGAGCTATTTTCCCTACCGGATGTTTACGTACCATACGGAAGAAAAGATCATATCGCTGATCTCAACAACGACCTGGATGGTTTCAACTACCCCTGGTCAAAAATCGATCAGGATCAAGGCTCCCTTACTTCAATCCATCAAATGACCGATCTAAAAGAGCTCGAAGAGACTGGCTTTTTCGAAAAAGAAGAAGTGCTGGCTACACCGCATGGGAAGGAGCTGGGTGAATTGGTAGAAACCAGTTCTATTGAAGATAATCCGATTGTCAGGATAGTTTATTTGAAGAACTAAGATGTTTGCTATAATACAGATGTTTTCTATTTCAAATGATATATTGCGATAACAGGATTGTCACCATCTTCTAACCCCTTAAGCATTTTAATAAAAATTGGATCAGCCATATTAAATACTCCTTTTTCCTGCAAAGAAAGCAGGCGGTATGGAAGTAATGCTGCATAGTAAGAATTCTCATACAGATTCTGGGTTAACGGGAACGGATAGCCACCATCGATGTCGTTTGTTACACCAAACTTAACCTGCTCATCCATTTTGATAGGTATAGAGCTTCTTGTTTTGATATTGCATAGGATGAAATAACTTTTCCTTTTATAATTAATACGATAAATGAATCTATTTTCATCAATAGGCATTATTCCACCAAACCTTACATATTCATAGAGGTCTTGTGGTCTGATGTTGTGATTATAATACACATTGTCGGGGACAATCAAATCGTGCAAATTGAATGATGCAAATGGTCTGATGTCTTTATTCCTGTATACAATAAGAGTATCTGATCTGGGCTGTACAATATAGTCAATATCCCCAAAGCTGTTATGATAATGGGGATGAGTTATCATTGGCCTAACAATTTCTTTTGCAGATGACTTAGCCAATAATGGCTTAACCATGTTATTAAGATCGAATAATAAAAACTGAGAATAAACCGAACCTATTGGAATTGGAAAATTATTAATTCCAAGAAAAACACCATCACGCATTCTGAAGACATCAAAAGTATTAAATGGTATTTTAAATCTTTTTACAAAGGTTCCATTAATAGTATAAAAAAGAAGATATGATCCTGCCATGTTATGAACAATAACTCTACGGGCATCAGTATCCCAAAATACATTTCTAAAAGCTGGAAATTCACCAGGCCCCTTTCCAATTCTACCAACATTGTTAAGGAATTTTCCTTTTAAGTCAAACACTTTAATCGAGTTGTCCGTGGTGGCAATAATTATTTTGTCACCAGCAGGTATGATTTGTTGTATATTGCCTACCAATGCCTCGGTTGAAGTTTCCAAAGGCACATACGAAATCGCGGATACAAACTGTGAAAGGAAAACTGTTTCCTTTTTATCAAGTTGACTTGACAGATCAAATGGTATTAGTTCTTTTTGACCGTGTAAAGACTCAAACCCCGAAATTAGAAACAGAGAGCAAATGATATAGAAATAGCATTTCATAGTAAATGGATATAGGTTTTATAATCGTGGGGGCGAGGTAAGCTACCAAAACAAACTGTCATATACAATCATGTTCCGTCCTTTTTTTTGGGATCCTGGGGTCTAACATGATTTTGAGGGTGGCCATAATCTGATTCAGTTTAGCCTCAAAGATTGAAAAAACAGATCAAAGCAAAATGACTAAACACATAAATTACTGGATATTAATAAATGTATGTGAGTTGTATTTATGATGTAGGTCTTTTTAACTAGCAAGAGGATGCTGAATACACCGCATGGTAAAGAGTTGGCTGAATTGCATAAAGCTGGATCGGTGGAGGACTATCCGATTGTCAGGATAGTTTATTTGAAGAACTAAGATGCGTGATGAAGTGGATGTGATGAGTTATGGGTTTTTGATGTTTGATTTTGATAATGCCTAAATTGTACATATCTTTGTACAAGATAACGTACAAAATGATATATTATGTTAACTACTTCAATTTCGGATTTCCGAAAAGATATTAAAAAGTATTTAGATCAGGTAGCAAAGGATTTTGAAACGCTTATTATTAATCGAGGCAAAGATAATGGTGTGGTTGTCATTTCCTTGGATGAGTATAACTCATTGTGTACCACACGACATGAGCTATCCTCGGCGAAAAACGAAGAAAGGCTGGATTCTGCAATTGTCAAATTGAAGAAGGGCGAATCATTTACCAAAGATCTCATTGAGTAATGAAATATGTTTTTGTTGAAGAGTCTTGGGAGGACTATCTCTATTGGCAAAAGACCAATCCAAAAATGTTGAAGAGAATCAACAAGTTACTTAAAGACATCTCAAGAAATCCCTATACTGGGTTAGGGAAACCCGAGCCCCTTAAGCACAAATACCAGGGTTTTTGGTCTCGAAGAATTGATCAGGAACACCGAATCATCTATAAGGTCAAAGACAATGAAATTCACATTGCCAAATGCAGATTTCATTATGAATAAGTTTGCAAAGTTTTAGTTTTATTTAAAACTACCATGCTTTTTCTTTCATTCCTTTTATTCTGATGTCCACATCCGGTAGGGGAGGCAGATCATTCTCTGGTTTATCAAGATAAAAATAAGCCGTTGCTGATACATCATCGCTTCTGTAGAAGTAGGCTCCATCCTTACTGGCTACATCCGGTAGGGAATCTATATCCAGGAGGCACAAATACTCAGGCTTCGGACCAGTGGCGGCCAGTATGTTATTGCCTTTGGTGTCGAGGAGGGCAATCAGCTGAATCGGTGCACCTGATTTTTCTATCTCCATGAAACGGTTCACCCCACAGTTACCCATCTGTTGAATCGTGATGCGACAGCTTTGATGAAAATAGACCGGGTCATCCAGGTGATATCGATAAAAGGCGTATAAATCTCTTTGATTATCAGAAACTAAGGATCCGAAATACCGACCGAAATATCGACCTTGACCCCAACCTGAACCAATGTAATCTTCTGTACCTGTTCCCACGAGGCTTGGTAGGTCAGTGTCTCCATCGATGTAGCCTTTGACTTCCCCTTCGCCGAACCAGGTAGCTCTGTAGGCCTCATCTCCAATCACGCCGATATTGGTGCCCAGGTACCTGCCTGTGCCTTCAACTTTCGGTAGGATCTCGAAGTCTTCCCCTACTTTTGTATGCATATCACGACTCCAGTAGCTGTGAAAATACATAACATCATCAGCATGCTGATCGACTGTGATGAAATTTATGTCGTACCAGAACAACACGTAATAGGGTGATTCATTGGTCACCACCACTTTGGCTGATTCTCTGAAGGGCATGGGGATAGTGAAATTGAAAGATCGACCCTCGGGACTGGCGAATAGTTCACTGTCAAAAGGGGTTAAATGACCAAGTCCGGTACCGAAAAAATCGCCAATTGGTGCTGATACCGCGGGCTTGTCGGCCCCATCCCAAAACATATCAATTCGCACCATTCGTCTTTGTTCTTCACTGCGACCAATGGTTCCCGACATCCACATTCGGGTGATCATTCCTGCACCTGCATAGTCAAGCAAAACCTTTTTGGCACCGGGTGCAATGGTATAAAAAGCGTTTCCTTTTGCACCTTTATTGATGGTACCTCCTTTCCCCGGTTCTCCATTCGGATTCTCAGGGCTGGCCCAGCGGGTATGCACACCGGTTGGGGGTGCTTTATACCATTCTTTTTCCTGGCCGATTTTCCAGGAATCGGCTTCCCGATTGTTCTGGCAACTTAGCAGTGAGAAAAGGCTTATGATTGTGACCAGGTGTATTGTTTTCATGGTTTTCATGGAAAAGAATAGATTTCACACAAAGGTATATGAAAATTACAAAAAGGGCCGTGCCTTCAGTCCGGCCCATGTGACAGGATAATTCCAAACCAGCGCCTTTAATTCGATCTCGTCATTTCATTGCAGGTACTGATCATAGATCTCCATAAACCGATTACTTTTCCCATCCCGATCAAAGATTTTCTCCCAGGTGCTGAGTGGTTCCCAAATGAAGGTGCCGTTTACGCGATCTGTGAATTCTTTGAAAGCTATATCATTGACTTCCTCTTTCATGTGCGAGTATTCCACGATATTGATCGGGTAGGGATAGCGGGTGATCAGTTTGCTGATGTTGTGCTTCAGGTCGGCAAGCTCGCCATGCCACCTTGGGTAAAATGATAATCCCAGTATATCAAATTGGATCTCCCGTGCCAGCATCTGGTCGAACCACATGACAGTTTCATCATGCTGTCCGCCCAGGGCCATGTGGAGCATAATCTGAACCGTTGAATCGACGGCATATACCCCGTCAATGCCTGCCTGGATTAAGCCAGCCAGCTGATCCATATGCCATACATGTCCATCAGGCCAGACCATGCCATGGTTGATCTCGTTGCCGATCTGGACCATATCCGGCAGGGTGCCCTGTTCATCTAAGGCAGCGACTACCCGTTGGGTATACTGTTTCAAAGCCTCTCGCAATGCCGGGTATTCCAAGCCTTCCCAGCTCTTGGGTTTGTATTGCTTACCCGGATCAGCCCAGAAATCGGAGTAGTGGAAATCAAGCAGAAATTTCATTCCCTGTGCCTTAATGCGTTTGGCCATCTTCAGTGTATTTCCCAGATCACACCATCCTTCACCCGGGGCATAACCCTTTTCATTTTCTGGATTGTTGAAAATCCGCAAGCGGATCCAATTGAAGCCATGTGCCTTCATGATGGCGAGGGGATCACCAGGTTTCCCATTATCAGAGAAGGTCATCCCCTGGGCTTCGAGTTGGGGCAGGAAGGAGATGTCGGCTCCCAGGATCTTGGCTTGTCCGGTGACCTTAACCGAATCCGGATGGAAGACAGGCGGATTGTAGCTCAGTAAAGAGTCGGGTGATACCAGATGAATGCCATTGGATTCAGGCCATAGACCTTCTGAAGTGGCTGTGAAGCTTAGTGGTCCGGGTTCGGTACCTGCCTGAACGATTACCTGGCAGTAACCATTGAAGAGGTGACGCTGCCAGTTGCCATCCAGACATACATCCGGTTCATGACTGCTGGGATCGCCATTGCCTACGCCCAATATGCGACCAGGACCATCCAGTGAGAATTTGATCAGATTATTCGCATCCGGAATGGTGCGTCCATGTTGATCGACCAGACGCACATTGATGACAGTTGCATCTTGTCCATCGGCTACCATGGTGGTTTTGTGAACCAGACAGGCTACATTGACTGCCGGACCAGTAGTTTCAACTTTAGCCCTGATTTCGCGACCATCACGCCAGCCAATGGCTTCGAGGGTACCCGGTTCATAAACAACATCCCAATTAAGGTGACTGTTGCAGGGCATGGTTTTTTTACCAAAGCTGTGTCCGTTGAGAAACAGCTCTACTTCATCAGCGTTAGAATTCACCCATACCTTGATCATTTCCCCTTCTTTGTCTGGCCAATTCCAATGCGGTGAGATGTGCAGCACATCTTCCTTGCTCCACCAGGATTTGTAATAATAGGCCACGTTCTTAGGAAATCCGCATACATCCAGAATCCCAAAGTGAGAAGAGATATTCGGCCATTTAAATGGGGTAGGCTCACCGCGATAATCGAATCCTGTCCAGATAAATCCGCCCAGATCCCAATCATTTTCAGCCGTTTCGGGCCACCATGCTTCAGCCAGACTTGCCCACCAGGGTGCGTTCAGATCCTGATCCGGCAGGTAAGCCCTGACAGAATCTATCTCGTATATTCCCCGGGTTGTGACTGTACTACCCATCTCAGTGCCAATGACTGCTTGGTCAGGATGATCGCGGTGATAATCGGCCCGGGCATAATGGCGGTAATTGAAACCCCGTACCGGGATCACTTCATTGATGCCAGGGAAGTAGTTCTCCAAATCAGCCGCATAGGTGCAAGTGCGGGTTGGATCGAGCTGCTTCAGACGCTGCATCATGGTCAGCGCAATGCGTTTGCCATGCGAGTTCGTTTGAATATCCTGTTCTTCATTGCCAATGCACCACATGAAAATCGATGGATGATTGCGATCACGCAGAATCAGGCGATCAAACTGGTCCATGTACTCCGGACTGGTATTCATCAAGCGGGTTTCATCCATCACCAACATACCCAGACTATCACAGGCCTCCAACAACTCAGGTGTAGGTGGATTGTGGCTCGCCCTGTAGGCATTCACACCAAAATTCTTTAAGTGCTGAATCCGGTAATACTGTAAATAATCAGGCAGGGCAGATCCTACGCCAGCGTGATCCTGATGGTTGTTTGTGCCTTGAATCTTTATGTGCTTGCCATTCAAGAAGAATCCCTTATCGGGATCAATCTCAATATCGCGAATGCCAAATTTTGTGGTAAGCCGATCGACTTCTTTGCCTTTCACCAGTACAATGTGGGTGATACGATAGAGGTAGGGGTCTTCGAGTGACCACAGGCGGGGTGTTTTTATTTTGTGGGTGAATGTTGCCATTGGTGGTTGGCTGGAGCCGGTCTTTGCGGGGATGACAATGGGTCTTTGACGAGCCTTGCTTTGCATCTTTCCACTGATAGCTTGCGCTATCACTTTGCCGCTTCTATCCGTCACGATTGACTTCACCCGAACCGATGCATCCTCAAGTCCTGAGTTAGCAACACTAATTTCACTTTTCACTTCGGCCCGGGAAGCAATTTCTGCCCTCTTTCCTCTGCCTTTTGATATATCAGTGCTAATAAAAACTCCCCCATCCGGCAGGTGAACATTATTCCGGATATTCAACCACACATGCCGATAAATTCCTGCTCCCTCATAAAACCACCCCTCGAACTGTGTCGCATCGACCCTGACAACCAACACATTGTCGCCATGGAAGTTCACATAATCACTAATGGGATAGGTGACTCCAATATAACCGCTCTCATTGGTGCCCAGGTAAAACCCATTGAGCCAGAATTTTGCATCTCTGAACACCCCGTCGAAGCTCAGTGACAACTGCTTGCCCGAATCGCTGACCGGGATATCAAAATGCTTGCGATACCAGCCAATGGATGTCTCAGGAAACATACCGCCCACCGGTTTTGATCCATGCGCTGTATGGTATTTATCATCATCTTCCACGAAGGGTAATTCTACGGCCCAGTCGTGGGGCAAATCGAGCTTGCGCCACTCACTGTCATCAAAGCGAGGGTTAATAGCTGAGTTATTGGTCCTGCCGGATTTGGCAAAGAGGAGATCCGTACCAAAATTGAAATCCCGGGCCGGATCACCCGCATGTCCGAAGCTAAATCTCCAGCTCTTGTCAATATTCTCCCTGATCCGTTGATGTTGCGATTCTTCTATCTTTTCACTGCAAGAAATGAGCACGAAACACATTGCACAAATTATTCTGATGGATGTCCTCATGTTGAAGTTTGTTTTGTTGTTTCTAAGATACGGAAAAACTTTTCGGCAAAGCCTTTTGCTTCATCAGCCTGGTAATAAGTAGGTCGATTTGGCCATGCACCTTTAAAAGACAAAGATCATGTTCCGGCTGGTGGAGTTTTGGAGGGATTAAAGTTTATATATGAATAGAATAATGCTTTCCGGATGGTAATCCTCTGTATCGCTAAGGAATACCGACATTGCCTCGGTCTACGGAATTAGATGCTCACCTGGTCCAGAATGTCTATCTGGTGATTCAAGTACTACCTTTTGTGGGTGACATCGAAGATAATGAACTATAGAAAAATGAAATTTAACTTTCGCCCACCCAAAACAGGTCAGAAACAGTGCAGAAACAAAAAATCACCTGCCGAATAGAATCGATACCTACTTCAAAAAACAGATTCTGATGATCGGGTTGTCTTCAATGTCGGATTCTTCAAGCAATTTCTTAACCTTTTTGTAATATTTGTCGGTTGAGAGTTTGCTGGGGTCGAAATCGTCGGATTCAAGGTATTCTTTGGCGTTAACAATTTCTAATACATCCCAGGTAATGTCATTTCGGATATGATAAATAAATTCTGATGTTTGATCAAGCCCATCAAGGTTATTTATTGGAGCCGAAGTCGTATTATCCTCACCAGCATAAAGATTAGGATGATCATCCAGAAAATAATAATTACCACTTCCTTTGTCATAAACTAAGTATTCGATTCCAAATACATCTGGTCGTGGAACTCTTGGCCTACCTGCAAAAGTAAGGTAGACATGGTTATCAGTTAGCGCAATGTCACTAAGAGTAAGGTATTTTGCCTCCCATTCCTCACCTGGTACAAGTAAAGATGGAGACTTCAATGATCCCATTTTAAAATATAGATATCGTTCAGTAGAATAATCTTCATGGACTTTATAGATTGTATCATTCAATTTTGAACGCAAATAAATATCTCCATTATTTATAGTGAAGTTGTCTTTCGCGTATTGCATAAATCGAACCCATATTGTATCTCGTGTAGAAAAAAAGGTGCTATCAATAATATCCAAATTCAAATCATAAGTTATAAGTTGGTTTCCACCACCTTCAGGTAAAAAAAGCATTTGCTGATAGGCAAGGATTTGCCCATCTCCTTTGTATCCGAATCCGTCTAATCTTTTGGCCGGAGTTTTAGTTTTCTTATGAAATGATCCGTCAATATTGTATAAATAGATTGTATTACTGGGATCTTTAAACATGATGTATTGTTCATTGGAAATAATATCAAGAGACTTTCCTTCAATATAATTATACTCTCCCGGACCATTTCCTACGCTACCAATTTTATGAAGGAATTCGCCTGATCGTGAAAAAAGTAATATTGATTTTGTAGTAAAACCATAAACAGCAATGAAGTTGTCAGAAATTGCAACTCCAAACACTCTTCCAATCAAGCATTCTGGGTTGGTTTCAAGCTTCACATACTCAATGTCCTCAACAACCTCACTCAACTTGATGCCCCTCTGGGGCTCATTATACGCCTTCTCAACATCAATCGTAATCAAATCTGTTGATGAATCTTGAGTTGTATTGCACGAATAAATTGAAAGAAGGAGTGTTAGAATCACTCCAAATCGAGAAAAGGTCTTCTTTAAATGCATAGTTCCGGTGTTAAGGTTGGTCTGAATATAGGAATAGATTCTTTGATTATGAAATGGTTAGGTTGGCATTGTTTGAAGATGGGGGTATTGTGGATGGATGTTCCGTTTTGTTGATGAGAACTTCCTGTAGCACGGAGAAAGTCTTTTCTACACACAAAATCAACCCAAAACCTTGCAAGAACTTTGCAACACCCCATTAAAATGAAAAAACACTTACCCGTTTTATAAGGTAAGTGTTTCATTCTCTGTGCGCTTCATCCTGGATTATTTGGTCTTCGACCTCATGAGATCGTTCTCTTCGCTCCCTAAGTTCGAACTAGGGACCCTCTGATTACAAATCATAAACACCTTCTTGCCCGTAATGAGTGTTTTTGTCATCAACTAGTTCTCTTCTTTGCTGAAAGTAGAGATTATCGGGGCTAAATCATCCAAGAAAATACCGATTCCGGTCGTCTCCAATTAGACGTGGACAATATGATTCAAAAGGACAGTTATTTCCGGAATCTATTGAACAATGTATTCTGGATATAAATACCTGTATGTCAGCAGAATCCTAATATTGTTTTAGCTTTCGGCATTAGGTGCTCAGAGACTCCGGAATGTCTAATGACTCCTTTTTACTAATAATAATTATCACTTTCTGTATCTTTATGTTGAATTAAAATCATGAAAAACAGTAAGATCGAAATATTTAGTTCAGTTGATGGCTTAACTGAAATCCAAGTGAAACTTGAAGATGAGACGGTTTGGTTAAATCAGTATCAGCTCGAGGAATTATTTGACACTAATCGAAGCTCCATTACTAAACATATTTCTAATATTTACAGGTCAGATGAATTAGAGAAAGAATCAACTTGTGCAAAAATTGCACAAGTTCAACAAGAAGGATCAAGAGAAATTCACAGAAAAGTTAATTATTACAATCTTGATGTTATTATTGCTGTTGGATACCGGGTCAATTCCAAGCGAGGTACCGAATTCAGGAAATGGGCAAATAGAATCTTAAAAGAGTACTTGATACAAGGATATGCAATTGATAAGAAGAGATTATCCCTCCAGAACAAAGAGTTAAGCCAATTAAAAGAAGCTGTAAAAATTCTGGGAAACGTTTTAGAATACAAAAACCTTACGGGAGATGAGAGCACAGGCCTACTCAAAATCATTTCAGATTATGCCTACGCCTTAGACATCCTGGATCAATACGATTATCAGAAACTTGAAATCCAGGATACATCTGAAAAGGAGACTTACCAATTAACATACGATGAAGCAATAAGCCAAATCCTGATGGCAAAAAAGACTCATGGGAATAGTGATTTGTTTGGACATGAAAAGGATCAGTCGTTTCAGAGCTCAATCGCCACTATCTATCAAACTTTTGGAGGCAAGGAACTTTATCCAAGCATTGAAGAAAAAGCAGCAAACCTTCTCTATTTCATAACAAAGAATCATTCGTTTTCCGATGGGAATAAACGAATTGCCGCATTTCTATTTTTGTATTTTCTTGAAAGAAATGGGGCCTTAAGGGATGAAGACGGACGAAAACGGATTCCTGACAATGCCTTGGTAGCCATCACATTAATGATTGCCGTGAGCAAACCAGAAGAAAAGGAAACAATGACCAAGGTGGTGGTCAATCTTATCAATAAGCGAAATTGAGAACTTTATCAACAACATAGCATTATTGCTTTAACTTCCAGCATGAGGTGCTCTGAGGAGTCGGAATTTCTACTACATAGTTGGACAAAATCCGGGTACATATTTGCATACAGAACAGGTAAGTGAGCAGTTTACTATAAGCGTTATGAGCTTGATCAGGCACTTGGCCGGATTGAGTATTGAGTTTATTCATAGGGATATAGGAGCAAATTTTGCCTGAAATGAAGCCTGGCTATTGCAGTTTTGCGGTCGGGCTTCATGCGCTATGCAATAATCTGTAACACAGAGAATAATGAATGATTTTGGCAATTTAGCTGACTTTTCAGAGGTATGCAAATGAAAAAACCGCTACCAAGTTTGACCTTCGTAACGGTTTGATTCTCTGTGCGCTTCATCCTAGACTATCCGGTCTTCGACCTCATGAGATCGTTCGCTTCGCTTCTCCCTAAGCTCGAACCAGGGATCCTCTGATTAATAATACGACAACCTAGATACTTCACTGTGCCCATAGAAAATTTCATTATTCGATAGCACTAGTGTCCACTGAATATAATCAATTGAAAATCTTTTAACTAAGACGCAACGCTTATGATATCATGAGTGTAAGTGTAGCACTTGATATATTATATCGTCTTTGTATTAAATTCAAAAAACTAAAACCTAAATATATATGACTACGAAATTTTTAAAAGGAATTTTAGCTTCTGCTGTTATAATAACAAGTTGTAATACTGCACAAATTGATACTAAATCAGATCTGAATTTTAATAATAAGGTGCAAAATTGGTTAAGCGAAAATAATGTGCCAGCAGCTGGAATTGGAATAATAGAAGACGGCAAAGTCAAGTACGCAAATGTAATTGGAGAACTTAAAAAGGACATTCCTGCACCAGATAATGCCATATTTAATATAGCATCACTTACCAAACCAGTTGTGGCAATGTTGACTTTAAAATTAGTCGAAAATGGGCAATGGGATCTTGACGAACCTCTTTTTCATTACTGGATTGATCCAGATATTAGCAATGATCCACTGCATAAGAAATTGACTACACGCCATGTACTAAGGCATCAGACTGGATTCACTAACTGGCGCCGTATGAATCAATCAGGGAAATTGACTTTTGAATTTGAGCCGGGAACAGATTATAAATATTCAGGAGAAGGATTTGAATATTTAAGAAAGGCTTTGGAAAGCAAGTTCAAAAAATCGTTTATGCAATTATCTGATTCTGTATTATTTAAACCACTCGATATGGAGGATACCAGATATTATTGGGATAAAAATATGGATGAATCAAGATTTGCTTTCTGGCATGACTATAAAGGGAACTTATATAGTCCAGCAACATCAAAGAGCTATGGTCTAAATGCAGCGGGAAGTTTGCTGACTACAGTTGGAGATTATTGTAAATTTGGAATCGATGTAATTAATGGTTCAGAACTTTCAGCAGACATTTTAAATGAGATGATAAGCTCCGAGAATAATTCAACAAAAAGTTTTGAGCAAGGATTAAGTTGGGAGATAGTCAGAAATTTGCCTGGTGGAGAGTATGCACTAGTTCATGGAGGCACAGATAATGGTGTAAATGCCGTATGTATATTCCTGCCGCACTCAAAAAGAGGTGTAGTCGTTTTTACTAATGGTGATAATGGGAGATCAATTTGGGAGAATGTTATTAAAGAAATAATTGGGGATGAAATTTTCGATTGTATATACAAGATTTCTAATATTCCCGAAAGAGTAACTCTATCGAATGAAATTTTAGAAAAATATGTAGGTGAGTATCAAGATCAATATGGAAGAGGTCTAATTGTTTCTATTTCTAAAGAAGCAGGCGCCATAAAAGTAGCTGGTGATGGAATAGGAACATTTACATTATATCCCGAAGCAGAGGGTAAATTTTTTCAAGAATATTCTGAAATAAAGTATGATTTTATTTTAGACAATGACAATAATATAGAAATACAGAAAAGAAACGTGGATGGACGAATTATTAATCGTGCGAGAATGATAAAATAAAATTTGAGTGTTTGTATTGAAAGACTTTTTGCCGCCTCGCCGATTATCTCAAAGTTTCTGATTACTGCGCCAACTGTTTTATAGTTTTTCTTGAAATCAGCAAATACATAACCATCAATATACTCAGCAATACGATTCATCGACAACTGAATATTTTACAGATACACTTTGTATGTGCGAGCTCCATCCGACAAATGAGCCAATTCTATCCACCGCATACTCCTCATGAAGAGTGGGTTATAACTCTTGAAGAGCAGATAGAATTATTTCTTTCGAGATCATACCTTTAATATGGGTATTTTGGAAATACTGAAGTACTACAAAATGAAGTACAAACCCTAGCATGGTTTGCGTAAACTTTGCAACTCCCACCCAAAACGAAAAAACACTTACCCGTTTTATAAGGTAAGTGTTTCATAATCTGCGCGCTTCATCCTGGACTCGAACCAGGGACCCTCTGATTAACAGTCCTTTTTTGCATACATTATTATTTAATTTAATTTGGTTTTATTTGCCTGTATTAGGCAGTGGTTCAATGGGTTAAGCTGTTGATAATTTTGCCAATTTCGTCTTGTTTTATTCCATTAAATCTTGCTTACTCAGACAAAAATATGCAAATTATATGCAAATGAAATCCTCTAGAACCACTATGACTATTGCAATGTATGCAAATTAATCCGTATATTTGATTTGCATACATATATGCAAAAAAGGACTATTTATGGCAAAAATAGCAATAATTTGTGATAAAAGAAGGATTACAAATGACAGTAAGTACCCTGTAAAACTGAGAGTTACACACAAGGGTCGACAGAAGTACTACCCACTGGGAAAGTACATGACGGAGGAAAAATTTGACCGAATCATGGATCCGGCAGCAGCTGGGAAGAATAAAAATCTACAGATGGAATTGCTTCGTTCCCTGGTTTGGGCCGAAGAAATCACCTCAGAAATGGACCGTTTTTCCTTCTATGATTTTGAAAAAAAATACCAAGGAGATCCAGCCCGAGGAAGTCGGTCACTGTATGATCGGTTCACTTTGTACATCGACCAGATGAAAAAAGAAAGAAGAGTGAAGACAGCCTTGTCTTATCAATCCATTCGCAACTCGTTTAAAAAGTTCAGAAGTGATGCCGAGTTAGCTGATTTGAATCCAGGATTCTTGCGCGAATACGAAGCGTGGATGGAAGAGCGAGGAAGATCTATGACAACCGTTGGAATTCATATGCGATCCCTTAGATCCATTTATAACATCGCCATTGATGAAGGCCTTGCAGTTAGGGATCACTACCCATTTGGACGGAGGAAGTATATCATTCCCGCTTCAAAGAATATTAAGAAGTCTCTTACAATGGAGGAGATCAATAAATTGTTTTTATATGAGCCAAAGCCGAAAACATTCGAAGACCGGGCAAAAGATTTTTGGTTCTTTAGTTACCTCTGTGGTGGGATGAATTTTAAGGATATTGCCTATTTGAGAAATGAGAACTTGCAAGATGGCTTCATCACTTTTATCCGTGCAAAAACTAAATTAACAAGCAGAACACAGCAAAAGCCAGTCCATGTTCCAATTCATGAATATGCTCAAAAAGTAATTGAAAAGTGGGGGAGTGGTTCGGCGGAACCTAAGGAGTTTGTGTTTCCGATTTTAAAACCAAATACGACATTGGAGGTGCAAATCGAATCTTACGGGCAATTCATCCACGTGACAAATAAATGGATGAAGATTATTGCCGAAAAGGTGGGTATTACAAAGAAGGTGACAACATCAGTAGCACGTCATTCACATGCAACCATTTTAAAGCGATCTGGGGCATCAATGGAGTTTATCTCAGAGCAACTAGGGCATTCTAATTTGAGCACAACGGAGAGCTATCTAGGATCTTTTGATGATGAGGTGAAGAGGATGTTTACTGATCAATTGTTGGGATGAGGATAAAAGGAATGGACTGTCAGTGCCAAGGATTTCAAAATAGCCCGATATAAAATGTGGAATTAAGTTCTGGCCTCAAGTTAAAATCTCATAATTTCAAGGACTTGATACATAAAAACGAAAATTGATTTGACCAAAACCAAAACTTGATTATTGAGATCCTGACCTGTGGTTGAAGTGTCTACACTAGTCAGACAGCTAAACTATTATTAATCTGTTTTTTTTCAAACTTTTCACTTTATTTGGGTAAAGTATAATGTGAGGAATAACTTCAGGAAATTTTTAAGCACTGAGAGTAAGCGATTTAGATTGAAAAAGGCTTCCATAGAAGAAATAGAAAGCTTTTCTCATGATAAATGATCGATAGATAAGGCTAGGTGATGTTTCACCGCCAACTATCTTCAATATTTGAATGCCAGTTGTAATTCTTCTGCACACATTCAACATAAAATCTCATCTCTTCACACATTCATCAGCATTTAGAGTAGATATTCAAGTAGTTAGCCATAGATTTACTTATAGAACAACCGCCTAAAAATAATGTGGGAATCTTATATAGACGAAATAAGTCGATGCAGCTTGTGCCGTGATCATTCTATTCTTGATTCTGGAGCATTTCCAATTATACAGAAAACCAAACCTAGAAATACCGAATTATTGTTCGTGTTGGAAGCACCTAATTATGATCCCGCTAAAGGTTATCTAACCATTAATCCTGATACTGATCCTTCTATTGAGTTTTTTAACATGATGTATACAGAAGTACCGGGGTGTGATATTCAGGATTTGTTCATTACCAAAAGTGTTCTGTGCCTACCCAAAAGATTTGCAAGCAAGCATCCTATTACGACCCTGCAAAGAAATCATTGTGCAGGAAATCTTAAACATTTGATTGATATGTTTAATCCTAAGATTGTATGCACCATTGGATTTCAGGCATTAAAAGCACTTAAAATTATTGAGAATCATGGGTGTAATTCCATGAGTTCAGCAGTAGGCAAAAATACGGAATGGTATGGTAGAAAGTTGTTTCCACTATATCGCACTAGTAGATTAGTTAGATTGATTCGATCACGTGAGGAGCAGATTGAAGATTGGCATAAGCTTAATAAAGCTATTATAGCTCTTAAAATTCCATTACACCATTGATCAAATAGTTAATGTCTGTTCGTCAAACAGATATCATATTTAATATGAAATACCTTTTTTTTTAATATCTTTATTTTCAACGAGGAAAGGAATTATTAAAATATTAGGAAAAAGCCTGTTGATGAGGATCAATAGGGATATAGGTTAAGTAGATTTGGTTTAGGTTAAAAAAGCCGTGTTATCATAGATTTCACGGCTTTTTGCTATTCAGATAGTAATAGACAGACAACTTCTGATTATGGTTGATGACATTTCGTCCAAATATTTTAAGAATTTGTAATCAATGTTGGTTTACTGCCACATAATAAATACACTTTTTACAAGCATCTTCTTTATTCCCAACCTTCTCCCTTACCTATTCTACTCCTAAAGAACTGCCAAGAGTTCCTTCAATTTCCCAGCATTCTGTTGGGTCTGGAGCTCCATATACGATGCAATCAGTTTTTTCATACCGAAAATATTCATAACAAAGTTCCATGAAGGACAGAGCCTTCAATCCTGCGCGTAGTAAAATAAATCGATAAAAAAGAAAAGGACAATTTTTGATTTTCTAAACACGGGATGTTACTTATTTTTTCGAATAATGATTAAATATCCTTTTCCTTTAGATATTGCAATCGTATCGTCGGGCTTCCATGTTTTTTCTGGCTGAAACCCATCGATTGCCGGGGCATAAAGTTCCGCACTTTCAGAGTCAATACCTAGTGCCTCCCAGTCAATTGTCAGTTTAGCATTTATGATATTATCAGCCCAGCTGGCGACCGATACCAATGCTTTCCCTTGTCTCTGGTAAACCGTCGCTTTCACATCATCCCTATCTGTTTTTACCGGACAGTATGGCACCCAGTAGCCCAGCATTCGGCTTTCGGCAATTCCGAAATCATCCCATATTTTCCATATTGGCCTAGGATCATTACGAGGGGCACGGTTAGTCATGCCGTAAATCATTCCACGGTAAAGATTACCTCCATCCTGGAGCATTTCTCCCATAAGCCCATAAGGCAAGCCAGACACCTCAACCATCCAGTAATCGGGCTTATTTTCGTATTTAAAATACTCACCGAACCATAAGCGGTCAAGGTAGGGGAAGTGTTCAAGGTACAAAAAGGCTGAATTTACGAATCCATCATTATAGTTGAACTGATTGGCTGAGTGAAGGTCAATAAACGGATCAGGGCGTTTGTCAAGCACCTTACGAATCCGTTTCATTGTGGTCCTGTCAAATGCCAGATCGTCAATATAGATGCCGTCAATTCCAATATTATCAACCAGCCAATTCATTCCCTCAACATAATAATTATGCCAGCGCGACACGCCTGTATTTACAATTGCAGGGCATTCCTGGCTATTTGAGAACCAAGCCGCCATATAGGTAGAATCAAGATGTTCCTGCAACCACGGATAACCACCGTTTGTTCCGTAGTTCCGCTTGTTTTCACTTGGCTTCCTTTGGGAGAAAATTTCCCCGTCGAGGCTCAGTATGGCATGTACTTCAGGCGCATGTGCCGTCAGCTCGCGAACGGTGTAATAAAGTTTTAAACGCATATTCTCATCATGGGCTTCTTTGACCCGGGCCTTCAATTTATCAACACTCAAGAAAGGATAGTTGATGTAGGGGTTCATTTCATTGGCATGATGGAGATTTATTGTATTGGCACCATAGACTTTAACACTGTCTACCGGATTGGCTGAATGATAAAAACGGGTGGAGAAATGTTTTTTCGTGTCGATGATCTTAAAGGGTGTGATCAACATTCCAAAATTAAAGTTCAAAGTTTCACCTTTCTCCAGGGTACGTGCCCCACTGAATACCCTGGTATTGAGCGTATTTCCGTTTTTTTGCATCAAAAATCCACCTTTATCGTTGTTATACCATGAGGGAGGCATGTTAAGTGGCTTTGATTGGTAAAAGTTGGTATTCAGTGGACGGTCATAATTTTCTGCCCAGAACCTGATTTGCATACCTGCATTCACATCCCCAATCCAAATACCATCCTGATTATTTTTGACATCCCATCTCCATGCTAGATTTGAAGGACATTTCCCACCTTCCTGACCCATTCCCATAGAATATCTGGCAATATCCGAATTGAAAGGAAGTTCCAGGCGAATATCGTTTACCGGAATATTGGCATTTGATGTGACTTGGTAGTTATACTCTACATATCCATCAAATTCCATTTTAGCTTGACAGGTAACTTCAATGCCATCGCTACTGCCCGTCATTTCCCATCGGATTATTCCAGCCTTTTCATCCACATATTTCACTCCGTCAGATCTGATAATTAGGTTTTCCCCGTCTGCCTTTTCAATGACAAACTGCATAGGGGCGTTTAATAACTTCCGTGATTTATCATCAAGTTTGGTCATTTCGTAACTGAAATAACTTTCAATATTTGAAGGCAATCCGGATTCTGACAGGCTAACCTTCCTTCCAAGACATTCGATGCTGTTCCCATCCCTTTTGAGGGCCGTGTACGGTTTTACAATGTCATCATTCATAGCATACAAGGAGTTTAACCAACGCAGGCGCGAATGTTTCCATGGTTCATTATCCCCCCTGTTTTCCAGGACTTTCTTAGAAACATCAATGCCAATAGTAATATCCTGGCTCTCTTTGCCCTCCGGTTTCACGGTAATAGTACCTGAGTAAGTTCCTTGTTTGATTTTTTCAGAAATATCAACTCCAAACCACAGGGCATGAATACTGCCTTTTTCAACGGAAATTGTTTTTGTCATGGGCTTAGCATCCCAGTTGGTTCCTTCCTTGTTGAAACAGGTTATTGCCGAAGCAGGAATACGGTTTTTTCCTGACTTCAAATCACCATAAGTAATTTCAATATTGTTAATCTTTGATTCAACTGCCATGATCCCAACCTGGAAAACATAGTACTCATTTTTATCAGCTTTTCCTGAGAAAGTATTCAGGTTGTCTTTTCTTATCCACCTTTGAGGGATATCTGAGGACATCCGTATGGGGTATTTCCTGTCTTCGGTAAAAAGCAGGAATGATTTTCCGCTGTTTTTTACAAGCACAGCTTTTGTTTCTGCCTGGCTGGCAATTACATCCATGGGATAGCGTGAATGCCAATCACTTATAGCTTCAAATCGTACAAGTTCTGCTTTTCCAATTGAAGATAAATCAACATTAGCTGTTAACTTATTCTTCTCTATCCATGCTTTTTCAGCAATATCCTCCGGTACATCATAGAGAACCTTGGGATATGGCCCTCCTGAAGAATTAAAGGGCATATAATATAAATAGTAATCGCCTGGGACAGTCTTGGGCTGGAAGACCAGATCGCCGTATTCCCTGTTGATGTCTACCCTGAAAACATTTGCTATTCTCGCTCCGCTTGCAGCATCATAAACCAATACTTCTACATCTTCGGGATTAAAGTCCCTTCTCCTCCAGGGAATATGAGCATGTACTACATCAGCTTCGGCATGAACTTTCACAACTGCACGCTGAGTTCCCAGGGAAGTATAATTGACTCTTCCACTCGGTATGGGAAAGTCCCATTCTCCCACCCCATATTCAATATTTTCCTGTGCTGATGAGGGGTTGGAATACGCAAGCAATCCTGCGAGTATGAAAATAATTAGATAGAAAATATTTGATTTTTTCATTTTGGATTATTTATAAGCGTTGAACTATTTTAATAAGGTCTATTACTCCATTGAAGCAACCAGGTTTTTAACAAGCACGAAACCAGGGTCAATACTACCGGGATGCCAAAGGGAATATTGTTCTCCTGCAAGTTTTCTCTCTATCTTCTCAATCGCAGAATTATCGCTATTTCTCATCGCCAATGCCCATTGATAGGCTAGAGAATTATTACTTTTTTCCTTCCATCTTTTCATAAATGAACCAATTAGTTCCTCTTTTCCTGTTTGTTTTAATGCTAAGAGGTACAAATAATCACTTGAATTGGACTCGTCAAAAGAAGAGGTAAACTGTTCTATTCGATCAAAAGCCTCCCTGGCTTTTTGGTTTAAATTTCTGCTGAGCAAACATCTCCCTTCAATGTAATCTTCTATTCGACCATCAACGGTATATGGACGGCCGGACCCTAATTGCTCGGGATACAAACGAGCTTTTGCTACATAACTCATTGCTGTTTTGTATTTATTTTTTTGATAGTATTGAATGGCGAGCATGATGCAGGCTTGCCTATAGGTTGTTCTTCCCGATCTGGCACCTTCAGAAGGCATTATCCTAATATCCTCAAGCACATTTAAACAACTTTTGAACTGAGTGTTTTCCAGCAAAACCCTTGCGTAATTATATTCAATAACAAAATTATCTTTGTGCTTATCGACAGCTTGTTTTGATTCTGAAAGTGCCTTTGTCAAACTATTGGTTTGAAGATAATAGTCCACCAAAGCCATTGAGGTTCTCCAGTTATTGGGATCCAGTGATTTTGCTTTCAGCAGATCAGGTTCCGGATTATAGCCTTCAACACCAGAAAAGAGATTGTATTTTGTTAAATAGAATGGAGCGTAACCTGGTGATGTACCAACAGCAGCAAATAACCTCCTCGCTTCAGCTTTTTGATTTTTCGACCAGAGTACTAATGCCATGTAATAATTCAGCTTCCAACTGTTATTTTCCTGAGCAAATTTCTTGAGCACTTCATAAGTCTCCGCACGATGTGGAAAAGTCAACAGAGCAGTATCGGAAATCACCTTTTGTAGCATAACTGCGGCCTTGTCAAGATCCCCTTTCTTAAGGTTCAACTCGGCGAGCCATAGATCGTTGATTACAGACCCAGGTGCATTTTGTAACAAAACCATAGCCTCATCATTTCTTTCCAGTTTATAATAGGTAATGGCTATTTCAAGCCATGTTTCGCTTGCAAATTCATTTTTTACAACATTTGAAATATTTGATACTTCTGACAAATTTCCCAAACAGAAAACTTTTTCAAACCGGGCCTTATGATTTAATGGATTTCTGCTTATAAGATCATCGCACATTTTTAAAGCTGTTTTGGTATTGCCTTTTAACCGATGGGCTATTACCAACACGTGGTTTGCTGATTCACTATCGGCATTGAATTTTATACTTTTGCCGGCAAAAACAAGCGCCTTGTCATAGTCTTCTTTTTCAATATATATCTGTGCGATTTTTAGATACGACAAGGCACGATAACCCATGTCTTTAGACGCAAGACCAAACGCTTCGAGTGCATTGTAAAAGTCATTGTCCTTTAACATAACAAGTCCAAAAATATAATTGGCTTTTGCTGTATATGTATCTATTGAAAGGGCTCTTTTACTATATTCCAATGCCTTGTTATAGTCCACTCTCTTGTAGTGAAGTTCAGCCAGACCTTCTAATGCAGGAATAAAATAGGGGTCAAGGGACAGACATTTTTCAAAATCGATCAATGCCTTGTCGTACAGTCTTTGATTGGCATATTCTTCGGCACTTGTAAAATAACCAAAGGCCGTTTCCCAATTAAATTCCAGCATCTTAGTGGGTCGTTTTAATTCCTTTGTTGTCTCATATTTAGAAG
>Ga0233437_1001227_pt1 | contig 48513 bp, 51 predicted proteins | sample SI_122_August201_FD_182714 | JGI IMG/M metagenome (GOLD analysis project Ga0233437, IMG submission 182714) | Seawater microbial communities from Saanich Inlet, British Columbia, Canada - SI_122_August2016_200_MG | ecosystem: Environmental > Aquatic > Marine > Inlet | place: Canada: British... | reverse complement strand
TGATATTGTCTAAAAGATTCACTTGGATGGATTGCCCCGTCTTGTCTGCAACGTGAGCCACGCGCCTGTGTGTATGGCCGCCTTCAGTGGTGAGATGGTAGTTGTTTTGATCTTTGGTAAAGCGAACACCTGAGCGCTCTAATGAAGCAATGGCAGCTGGCGCGCTTTCTACCATAAATTTTACCGCTGTTTTTTCAGCCAAACCAGCAGCCGTGGCAAGTGTGTCAGCGACATGTGCATCAAAATTATCACTAGCATCTAATACTGCGGATATACCACCTTGAGCATAAAAAGAGCTACCCTCTAGTAGGTCGTCTTTGGCAACAAGTGCAACAGAAAGGTTTCTTGAAAGTTGCAGTGCACTCATTAACCCAGCGCTACCTGTGCCGATAATTAAGATGTCAAATTGATGCTTTTTAGACATTGAAAAGAAATTAAATTTTTGGCTTAAATATTAATATTAATTTAGGCAATAAAGTCAGATTTACAAACATTGCACTAATCATTGCAATCGCAGTAAATATACCAAAATAGATACTTGGAATAAAGTTTGAAAGCACTAAGATTAAAAAGCCCAATGTAATTGTCAACGAAGTATAGAACATTGCTAAACCCACACTATTGTGTGCACGATACATGGTTGCTAGATAATTACCATCTTTTTTAAATTCTACTTTAAAACGATAGACATAATGAATAGCATCATCAACACCGATTCCAATTGCAATTGCGGCAATGGTAATGGTCATTAAATCTAGCGGTATGTTGAATAATCCCATGACGCCCAAAATTAGTGTCGATGGGATAATATTTGGAATAATTGCTATAATGGATAAACTAAATGATTTAAATATAAACCAAAACATTAAGAAGATCATTGCAAAAACCATGGCAATGGTTTTAATTTGAGAGTCAAATAAACTTTGAAGCATGTTGTTATATAGAACAAGCATGCCAGTTAGATGAAAACCATCCTCTTTAAAACCTAGATTATTAGCTATATGGTGTTGAATTTTATTAATAAGATCATTGCGATTGAGATTTTTATTAGTTTCCAAAACTCTAATAACTATACGCAATTGACCATTATCTTCAGATATGTATGGGTAAAGTACATGTTTTTTAGCGCTTTCAGGTATTTGTCCTCTTACAATATTTAAGAAAAATCCATTAAGCTTGTCACCATCATTAGCTTGCGTTAAGACTTGCATTAAAGTATCAATAGACAATACTTTTCCAGTTTCATCTAATGAATCAAGATAAGTATGAATTTCATGAATTTCTGCTCTAAGATCTTCATCAAACCAGTAGTCTTCTGCTAAGTCATCAAAAATAATTTCCAATGGAATGGTGCCACCAAGCTTTTCATCAATCAATGTGAGCCCTTGGTTAATTTCAGTGCTTTCTTTAAAGTAATCAATAAAACGATTCTCTACTGTTAGCTTGCTAATACCAAGGCCAGAGATGCCCATAATAACAATTAGAAAGATAATTAAATGGCTGCCAAAATGTTCAGTGAACTTAGCCAGTGAGTTTGTGGCGCCAATTTTAGTTTTATGTGTCTTGATTTTTGCTTTTGGCATTAGACTCATTAATAATGGAAACATCAAAAATGATATTGCTAAAGCAATAGCAACTCCAATAGACATCATCCAGCCAAAGTCTATAACAGGCTTAATACCACTAACTAAAAAAGAGCCAAAGGCAACAAATGTTGTTAGCGTTGTGAATAAACAAGGCTTAAACATTTTTTGCACTGTGTCTTTGATGAGAAATTCTAGTTCAGCATCTGGATTGTTTTGGGCAGATTCTCGATAATGTACAACTAGGTGAATGATCACTGAGAGTGTTAATACTAATAAGAGTGAAAAAAAGTTGCTAGATATAACTGTAACTTTCCATTCTAATAATGAGATAACACCAGTCATAATAAGTGCAGAAGTAAGACTGACAAAAATAGGGGTAACCACCCAACGGACACCTCTAAAAATAAGCGCAAGCACAATGGTCATTAAGCCTATAACTGCCAAGCTAAAAACAATTAAATCATTACTAATATAGCTAACAATATCAGTGGTAATCATAGGTAGTCCACCTAAAAATAACTGCGCCTTGTCTCTATAATTGTTAATGGTTGAGCGAATTTCAGCAATGGTTTGTGCTTGCAGGCCACTTTGTGTAGTGGTGTTACGCAAAACTTGCCTTTCAATGGTTTTCAGCTTGTTTATATCGTTAGCACTTAAAGTGTTGTTTGCTCGCTGAATGCGCATTTGATCACGAGTTGCACGAAGCTCTTTAAATCTTTGGTTGTCTTTAAGGGTGACTAAAATAGCGGTTGTTTTGCCATCTTTACTGACTAGATTGTTGGCGTACAGGGGTGAGGTTTTAAATTCTTTAATAGCAAGATTTAAATCGGCATTGCCGTTTTCAATGGTAATGTTTTCACTGGACAAATCTACCAAAGATAGAGGGGGTGAGCGAAATAGTGGCACATCTAAAATGCTGGTGACAGACTTAACTTGCTCAATGGCTACCAAATCTTGTTTAAGTTTGGATAAGTGGGTTAGTTGTTTTGGATCAAGTAGATCATTTTTTACCTGATAGGAAATGACTAAATAATCATCCGATCCATAATTTTTCTTAACACGCTGATAAAAAGCTAGATTTTCATCTCCTTCAAGCACCAAAGAGTCTGAAGAAGCATCTAATTGAAAGTTAGGTATTTGAGTAATAAAAAATCCTGTTGTTATGAGCAACAGGATTAAGCCTAAAATGGATTTTTTTAGGACGAAATTAAAAAAAATATTCATAAGCCTAGAGGGTTTTTAAGGATTAATTAAAATTCAAATTTTGCAGATGTTTCCAAGCCTTGCATGACATCTAGTTGGGTTTCGAATAAAGATTTCGTCTCCCATTTGTGTTCGCTAAGGCGCGTAATAATTTTAGCACTCATGGCTTTTCCAGTGCCTTCGACGACAAAAATGCGTCCACCTACATTCAATAAGTGAAAAAACCGTCCAGTGATTTTTGGTACAGAAGTGCTGATAACGACAACATCAAAAAAATCTGTAGATCGCTGCCATCCTTTTGAGGCATCACCAACCTCTAATGTGACATTGTTAATATTAAGCTGCTTTAACTTCTCTTGGGCGCCTTGACTGAGTGTTTCATCAATTTCAATACTGGTAACAGACTGACATAATTTTGATAAGACGGCAGTTAAATACCCACTGCCCGTACCCACTTCTAAAACAGTTTCATTTTTCTGAATATTAAGTGCATCTAGCAGTCGACCCTCTACCTTTGGTGAAAGCATTTTGGCTTTATTGGATAGCGGGATTTCAATATCAGCAAAGGCAAGGTTTTTGTAATGATCGGGTACAAATTCCTCTCTAGGGACTGATTTTAAGGCGTTATTAGCAATATAGTCTAAACCACCCCAAGGGCGAATTTGGTTATCAATAGAGTTTTTTCTGGCTTGTGCAATATTCATAATCTTCTTATCGTTTTTTTGGTGGCAATAAATCAGTAATAGTGCCTTCTGCCATTTCGACTGCAAAGGCGGTTGTTTCGCTCAGAGTGGGGTGTGCGTGAATAGTGAGTGCAATATCTGACATGTCACACCCCATTTCTATGGCTAGAGTTGCCTCTGCAATAAGCTCGCCCGCATTTGTTCCACAAATTCCCATGCCTAGGATTCTACCAGTTTTAGCATCAAATAAGCCTTTAGTGACACCTTCGGATCTGCCGATGCTCAGACTACGTCCACTTGCTGCCCAAGGGAAAACACCTTTCTCATATGTAGCGCCTTCGGCTTTAAGCTCTTTTTCTGTTTTACCTGTCCAAGCTACCTCAGGATCTGTGTAAGCAACAGACGGAATAGTGAGTGCGTCAAAGCCGGATTTATGACCACAAATCACTTCAGCAGCAACCTTGGCCTCGTGTACAGCTTTATGCGCCAGCATTGGCTGGCCAACAATATCGCCAATTGCATAGATATTTTTTACGTTGGTTTTCATTTGTTTGTCAACATGAATAAAGCCCCAGTCATCAACCTCAACACCGGCCTTGTCGGCGCCAATAAGATGTCCATTTGCCGAACGACCAATAGATACCAGGACTTTGTCAAAAGTGTCAAATTCTGGCGCTTTTTTACCTTCGAATTCCACTTTAATGCCTGCATCCAAGGCTTCCATGCTGGCAACTTTGGTATTTAGAAAGATATTGGCATAACGCTTTTTAATGCGTTTGAATAATGGGTTAACAATATCTTTATCGGCACTGGCAATTAGCTGATCAGACAACTCTACAACAGTAATTTCACTACCTAAAGCTTCATATACAGTAGCCATTTCTAGGCCAATAATGCCGCCACCAACGATTAGTAGACGTTTTGGTACATCGCTTAATTCTAGTGCATCGGTTGAATCCATGACGCGTGGGTCATCAAATGGAAAAGCAGGAATTTTGGTAACTCTTGAGCCTGCTGCAATAATGCATTGTTCAAACTCAATCACTTCATCACTGTTCTCTATGGCGATCTGATTGTTAGCGATAAATTTTCCATAACCAGTAACGACATTGACCTTTCTTGCTTTGGCTAACGCCTTAATGCCACCTGTTAGCTTGCCAACGATTTTTTCTTTATTGCTGCGTACGCCATCAATATCAATTGTGGGCTCGTTAAAAGTAACTCCTAAATGTGAAGCCTCTTCTGCCTCATTAATCACTTGAGCAGTGTGCAAAAGCGCCTTTGAAGGGATGCAACCTACATTTAGACAAACGCCACCAAGAGCGTCATAACGCTCAATTAGAGTTACCTCTTTGCCAAGATCAGCCGCTCTAAATGCGGCAGTATAGCCACCTGGGCCTGATCCAATAACAACAACTTGAGTTTTGGTAATCATAATAAAATCTCTCTAATATCGCTTAGGATTGAGTTTAAGTCCGCCATAAAACGTCCACCTTGAGCGCCATCAATTACTCGATGGTCATAAGACAGTGCAAGTGGTAGAGTTAGTGTTGGAACAAAGTTTTTGCCATCCCAAATAGGTTTTGTTTGTGATTTTGATACACCTAAGATAGCAACTTCTGGTGAGTTTACAATCGGTGTAAATTGTGTGCCACCAATACCACCTAAGCTTGAAATTGTAAATCCTGCACCTTGCATGTCTCCAGGCTTTAGCTTTCCGTCGCGCGCTTTGGCCGATGTCTCTGCTAGCTCTGTTGCTAATTCGGTTAGTGATTTTCTCTCAACATTTTTGATGACAGGAACCACCAAGCCATTGGGTGTATCCATGGCAATACCTAGATTAAAGTATTTTTTAATAATAAGGTTTTCACCAGATTCATCCAGAGAGGCATTAAAGCGCGGATGATTTTTAAGCGCCTGTATAACGGCCTTCATAATAAACACTAAAGGTGTTAACTTAACGCCTTTAGCCTTTTGCTCTTGTCTAAAGGCTTCCATTTGGTCAATATTGACTTCGTCAAATTGAGTGACATGTGGAATATTTAGCCAACAAGCAGTTAGATGCTTGCCTGAGAGTTTGTTGATTCGAGATAATGCCAGTGTTTCAGTTTCGCCAAATTTTGAAAAATCAATGACTGGCGTCTTTGGTAGTGAACTACCTCCGCCAGAAGTGATAATTTGCTTAACATAGGCTTTAAGATCTTTATCTAAGACTCTGCCTTTTTGTCCTGTGCCGGTGACACGACTTAGGTCGACACCAATCTCTCTAGCCATTTTTCGAATCGAAGGGGAGGCGTGAGATTCTCCAGTCGGTAGAGTGGATACTGATTGGTCTAATACTGACTTGGCTGCTACCGGTTGTACTGCTTGTGCAGGGGCAGATGTTGATTGTGAAGTTTTAGTTGGTGCTACTTCTGCAGCTGCTTTTGAGCTATTGACGCTGGTAGATTCTACGCTAAGAATGAGATCGCCTAAGCTAAGTTTATCACCTAAGTTAACGCTAATTTCAACAATTTTTCCTGCAACCGGAGTGGGGATTTCCATTGAGGCTTTGTCACTTTCTAGTGTGATAATACTATCTTCTTCAGAAACTTCATCACCCACAGAAGCTAGTATCTCAATAACCTCCACTTCGTCAAAATCACCAATATCAGGTACGTTAACGGCAATAATTGAAGAAGCTGTTTGTGTAGATACAGATGTTTTTTCAGTATCTGATGGGATGTTTTTATCGCTATTTTCTTCACTTTCCAGTGTAACAACAACATCACCTTGTTTAATTTTGTCACCGATATTAACACTAATGCTGCTGACTACACCCGCACTAGGCGTGGGAATTTCCATAGAAGCTTTGTCGCTTTCTAGAGTTATTATGCTATCATCAGCTTCTAATTTGTCGCCAACACTCACTAAAATCTCAATAACTTCTACTTCGTCAAAGTCACCAATATCAGGTAATTCTATATTTTTTATCGTGGACATCGTGTAAATTCCATCACTCATTTAAAGGTGATAATTATCGCAAAAACAACCGATAAAAGGGGATAAATGTTAAAATACTTTTAATCTTCCACTTGGCCAACTTATTTATATTTCATAATTAAGTCTTTATGACATGACAGAAGCATTATTAATCTCTAATCTGACAAAAACCTATGCCAACAATATGCAGGCATTGTCTCAGGTTAATTTGAGTGTCAAACAAGGAGATTTCTTTGCATTGTTGGGCAGTAATGGTGCTGGAAAAACCACCATGATTGGTATTATTTGTTCTTTACTGAACAAGTCTTCGGGCAAGGTTCAGGTGCTGGGTAAAGACCAGTCTCAGCATCTTAATGAAGTGAAGCGAATGATTGGGCTTATGCCACAAGAGTTTAACTTTAATCCGTTCGAACCTATTGAGGAAATTTTAATTAATCAAGCGGGGTATTACGGCATTGATCGTTGTACTGCCAAAGCCCAAGCAAAAATCCTATTAAAGCGTATAGAGCTTTGGGATAAGCGTCTAGATATGGCAAAATCATTATCTGGTGGCATGAAAAGACGGTTAATGTTGGCGAGAGCTTTAATTCACCAGCCAAAAATTCTTATTCTTGATGAGCCTAGTGCGGGTGTTGATGTTGAAATTCGTCGATCCATGTGGGATTTTCTGCGAGAGCTTAATGCCCAAGGGGTGACCATCATCCTCACCACGCATTATTTAGAAGAGGCTGAGTCTTTATGTCGTAATATTGCTATTTTGGACAAAGGGATAATTATTGAACAAACCAGCATGAAAAAGCTTTTGGCCAGGGTTTCCCAACAGGTTTTAATTCTAGAAAGCGTTAAACGTTTGCCAAATACCTTGCCTGAGCTTGATTTTAAAATAGAGCTGTTAGATGATTATTCGATACAAGTTGTTTTAGATGAGGTGAGTATTAGCCAAGCGCTCAATGCGCTAAGTGTTAAAGGTATTGAAATTGAACATGTTAGAAGTGCACAGAATCGCCTGGAAACTTTATTCCTGCGTTTAACGTCAAGGAAAAATTAACATGTGGATCGCTTACAAAACGATTGTTATTAAAGAAATTCTACGATTTTCTCGCATTTGGGTGCAAACCATTTTTCCACCCATTATTACCACTTCGCTTTACTTACTTATTTTTGGCGGTCTAATGGGTGAGCGCATTGGTGACATGCAAGGTGTTGATTATCTGCACTTTATTATTCCTGGCATTATCTTGATGACAGTTATTCAAAACTCTTATGCCAATACAGTGTCCTCGTTCTTTTTGGCGAAATTTAATCACAGTATTGAAGAGTTGTTAATTTCACCCGTGTCGTACTGGGTAATTTTACTGGGCTATATTTCTGGCGGTATAGCACGTGGATTTACCGTGGGACTTGGGGTTTTTATTGCTGTATCTTTCTTTGTAGAGTTGCATATTTACAATGTTTGGATCGTACTCATGACTTTTTTATTAACAGCCATTTTGTTTTCATTAGCAGGATTTATTAATGCTGTTTTTGCTCAATCCTTTGACGATATTTCAATTGTTCCAACTTTTATATTAATGCCCATGACTTACCTGGGTGGGATGTTTTATAGCGTTGAAATCTTGCCAGAGTTTTGGCAAACGTTGAGTAAATTTAACCCGATTTACTATATGGTAGATAGCTTTAGGATGGGATTTTTGGGCAGCTCAACCACGGATTTTTGGGTATCAATGGCTGTCTTATCTTCTATGATTGTTGTGCTTGCTATCGTGGCTTTTTATTTACTAAAAAAAGGCGTCAATATCAAGACTTAATAGAGTCTTCCTCGCCAGATAATAGGCGCTTAATATTGCTCTTATGTGTATAAAAAATCCAAAGACATATCAACCCAACGATATAGGTTGCCTCAATATTTTCTATCAATAGATAAAAATATAGCGGTGTTAACAGGGTGGCAATCAGTGCTGATAAGGATGAAATTTTGAGCACTTTGGCGACAAATAGCCAAGTTGCAACAAATGCCAAGCCTACAAAATAGTTTAGTGCCAACAAGCTACCGATAAAAGTAGCCACGCCTTTACCGCCTTTAAAACCAAAAAATACTGGATATACGTGACCTAAAAAAGCACCCAGTGCAATCAGGGCTACTGCTTGAATATCCAGTCCAAGATATTGGCCAATAGCTACTGGAATAAAGCCTTTTAGCCCATCACCAAGGAGTGTGGCTGCTGCTGCTTTTTTGCCGCCAATTCTAAGCACATTAGTCGCGCCTGGATTGTTTGAACCCTGTGTTCTTGGATCTGGCAGGTCAAGAATCTTACAAATAATAATAGCCATGGAAATTGAGCCAATTAGATAAGCTGAAATGATGAGGATGGGTAGCATATAATTTTCGATATTGTAATTTAAGATTAATTTAAGCATGGATATAGTATTTATACAAGGATTAAAAATTGATTGTGTCATTGGCATTTATGATTGGGAGCGTGAAATTCGCCAAGACATGACCTTAGATATTGAAATGGGTTTTGATATTTTTCCAGCAAGTCAGACAGATCATATTAACCAAACACTTGATTACAAGGCGGTTTCTAAGCGCCTCATTGAATTTGTAAAAAATAGCGAATTTCAGCTGGTTGAAACGCTCGCTGAAGAAATTTGCCAAATTATTTTAAATGAGTTCAAAGTTGAGCAAGTTAAGCTAACTTTAAATAAAGGTAGGGCGGTTACGGGTGCTCAAGGAGTGGGTGTGATCATTAATCGATATAAAAATGGCTAAAATTCATATTAATATTGGCTCAAATCAAAATCGAGAGGTTAATATTGCCGGCGCGATTGATTTTTTAAGACTTAATTTCGCCAATATCAAAATTTCCGATATTTTTGAATCGCCTGCAGAAGGGTTTGAAGGCGATGACTTTTATAATGTTGGTGTTAATGCCAGTACACAGCTTAGTATTGAGGATGTGAATGCCGTTTTAAAAAGTATCGAAAAAACTTTTGGTCGAGATCCCACTCAACCTAAGTTTTCTTCTCGGTTGATTGATCTAGATTTAGTGACTTATGACGACGTCATTAATAAGGTATTAAACCTGCCTAGGAATGATATTTTAAAGTATTCATTTGTGTTGGCGCCTTTGGCGCAGTTGAGTGCTGATGATGTTCACCCGTTAACAAATCAGACTTACCAGCAACTTTGGCAGTCTTTCCAAACAGATAATCAATTTGAATTATCGCAGTATAATATTAAAAAAATCCTTCCATAATTTAGAGAATTTTATGCAATCAATCAGACTAATTTTATCGGTATTTCTATTGAGCTTTTCTACGGCTATTTTTGCCGAGTCCTACACTGAGGATAAGCACTATGTAACACTTGATAAGCCAGTTAAAACAACCACAGGTGATAAGGTCGAGGTGCGAGAGTTGTTTTGGTATTATTGCCCTCATTGTTTTAATGTGGAGCCGGTGCTGAGTAGTTGGGTGAAAAAATTACCTGAGAATACAGTCTTTATTCGTCAGCCTGCAGTTTTTTCAGATCGTTGGATTAATGGCGCTATTTTCTATTATGTATTAGAGCAGTTGGGTGAGGTTGAGCGCTTGCATGGTCAATTATTTGATGCGATTCATCTACATAAGACAGCCTTTATCGATCAGTCTGATTTTGTAGATTGGTTGGCCGATCATGGCGTTGACAAAGATAAGGCTAATAGCGCTTTTAAATCTTTTTCAGTGCGCATTAAGGTTAATAAATCAAAAGTTAATACGGTGAAATATCACACTTCTGGTGTACCAGCGCTTGTTATTAATGGTAAATATTGGACTGATGCCTCTCACGCAGGTGGCGAGCTAGAGATGTTTAAAGTGGCTGATTATTTAATCGCTAAAGAATCAAAATAATCTAAGTGCTTGATCGTGTCTTAGTTTTAGCAGGTCTTGATCCTTGTGGTGGTGCAGGGATTTCAGCTGATATTGAAGCGATTAATCAATTTGGTGCCACACCATTGCCTGTCATAACTACACTCACTGTTCAAAATACACAATGCGTGAGTGCTGTTCAGCCAGTTGATCATCAATTAATTATTAAGCAGTTGATTTCTCTGGCAGAAGATATCGAGATTAACGTTGTTAAAATCGGTCTATTGTCTTCTGTTGAGCAAATAAAAGCAATTGCTAGCTGGCTAAACCAAAGCCACACTGTGGTGTTAGACCCTATTATTAAAGCCAGTACCACCGATGAATTATTAACCCAAGAGGTTGTTCAGGCGCTTAAACAAGAATTACTGCCAAAAGTTTTTTTGTTAACGCCAAATGTTGCAGAGTTAGAAAAATTAGCGCCTGGCCTTAGCGAGCAAGAGGCGATTAAATCTCTACCATGTGAATGGGTTTTGTTGACCACAACAGATACTTCTGAGCTCATGATTGAACACCGCTTGTATCATCAAGGCAAGCTGTTTGAGTGCTTTTTATACCATAAGCTACCTGGAGATTATCATGGCTCTGGCTGCACGTTGGCCAGTACAATTAGTGCGTTAATTGCTGCTAAGCTTGATGTGGGTGTTGGTGTTAAGCGTGCGCTAGACTACACTTATCAAACTTTGTTAAACGCCAAACGAATAGGTAAAATGCAATACCATCCAAATAGAGCAAAACCCTGATATGAGTTTTATAAATAACTGGCTTCGATCTGATATTAAAGCGATTAATGCTTATCACGTACCAGCAGCAGACAATATGATTAAGCTTGATGCGATGGAATCGCCTTTTGCACTGCCTGATGAATTAATTGGGCAATACTTAGCTTATTTGGCGGATGCACAACTTAACCGTTATCCAAATCCAGGTGCTGATGAGCTAAATCAAACTCTAAGAGAGTTGATGGATATTCCTGATGAGTTTGGCGTTCTGTTGGGCAATGGATCTGATGAGTTGATTCAATTATTAGCATTGGCTTGCGAGACGAATGACACAATTTTAAGTGTTGAGCCAAGTTTTGTTATGTACGACATGATTGCTAAATTTACACGTCTAAATTATCAAGGTGTTGCACTAACGAAAGATTATCAGCTTGATTTGAATAAGATGCTCGAGGCGGTTAATACGCATAAACCAAAACTCATTTTTATTGCTTATCCAAACAATCCTACAGGTAATACTTTTGATCGAAAAGCGATTGAAAAAATTATCCAATCAACCAACGCCATGGTGATTTTGGATGAGGCTTATTATGCTTATGCAGCTGATAGCTTCTTGATGGACATTGCTAAGTATCCAAATTTAGTGGTTTTACGTACAGTTTCTAAAATTGGCTTTGCCGGTTTGCGTCTAGGCCTATTGATCGGATCAAAAGATACTGTGGCTGAGTTGGACAAATTACGCCTACCTTATAATATTAATACTTTGACTCAGGTGAGTGCTAATTTTTTATTAAAAGAAAAGTCAGAGATTAATAATAATGCGGCCATTATTCTTGAGCAACGACAAGTGCTCTCAGAGGCGTTAATACGAATTAAAGAATTGTCTGTTTACCCATCTCAGGCTAATTTTATTTTATTTAAAGCGCCAAAAGCTCAGGCATTATTTGACTACTTAAAAGACAATGGTGTGCTTATTAAAAATCTTAGTAGCGCGCCAAAGTTAATGGATTGTTTGCGCGTAACGGTGGGCGATAACGCTCAAAATCAACAATTTATACAAATCGTAAAAAAATTCTATGATTAATAAAGATCTTGAAAAACACTTAAATGAGTATTTAAATGTTGCTAAATTCTCTGATTATTGTCCAAATGGATTACAAATAGAAGGAAAAACAGATCTTCATAAAATTATTGCTGGTGTTAGTGCAAATCAAGATTTAATTGAATACGCTATTGATGAGCAAGCAGATGCGCTATTGGTTCACCATGGGTTTTTTTGGAAAAATGAAAATCCAGCGATAACAGGTATTAAGAGAAATAGAATCAAGGCATTATTGGATAACAATATTAATTTATTTGCCTATCATCTGCCTTTGGATGCACATCCAATTGTGGGTAACAATATCCAATTAGCTCTACGCCTTAATATTCAAAACCCGATGCCAATTGGTGACACACTAGTTTGGCAGGGTGAGGTAGGTTCAACCTTGGAGAGTGTAGCGCAATCAGTTCAGACCATTACCCAACGCACGCCGCTGGTATTTGGCCCTAAAAACAAGCCAATTAAAAAAATAACTTGGTGTAGTGGTGGCGCTCAAAGCTATATCGAGCATGCAATTAATGTGGGCGCAGATTGCTTTATAACGGGTGAAGTTTCGGAGCAGATCCCAGCAATTTGCAAAGAAAATAATATCGCCTTTATCTCGGCTGGACATCATGCCACTGAACGCTATGGTGTGCAAGCATTAGGTCAGTATCTTTTGCAGAAATTTGACTTGAATTATCACTATATGGATATTGATAATATTGTTTAGATAAATGCCGAAGTAGCGCTTGTTTCAAGCATGATGGCAACTATTAAAATCACGTATAATATTGGTTTTTATTTTTTGATTTTATTCCAATACTTATGAGTAAGAAATTTAATGTTGCCGTTGTTGGCGCAACAGGCGCTGTAGGCGAAACCATTCTTTCTATTTTAGAGCAGCGTGATTTTCCGATTGATAATCTATATCCACTAGCAAGTGCTAACTCTGCTGGTAAGAAGGTATTTTGTCAAGGAAAAAGCTGGACAGTTCAAGATCTAGATACTTTTGATTTTTCACAAGCGCAAGTGGGCCTGTTCTCAGCTGGCGGTAGTATTTCTGAAAAATATGCGCCTATCGCTGCCCAGGCAGGCTGTGTGGTGATTGACAATACGGCACATTTTCGCCGTGATGAGGATATTCCTTTGGTGGTGCCAGAGGTAAATCCACACGCTATCGCCAATTATACAAAACGCAACATTATAGCTAATCCGAATTGTTCAACTATTCAAATGCTGGTGGCACTTAAACCAATTTATGATGCTGTTGGCATTGAGCGTATTAACGTGGCTACGTATCAAGCAGTATCAGGCTCTGGTAAAGAGGCTATTTCTGAATTGATTGATCAAACTACCAAGTTATTAGGTGGTAATACGGATGTAGATGTTGAGGTCTATCCGAAGCAGATTGCATTTAATGTGATTCCACATATTGATGTTTTCCAAGACAACGGCTATACCAAAGAGGAGATGAAAATGGTATGGGAGACTCAGAAGATTTTTGAAGATGAAAATATTTTGGTTAATCCAACAGCTGTGCGTGTGCCTGTTATTTATGGCCATTCTGAAGCGATTAATATTGAGACTAAAAAGAAAATCACAGCTGCTGAAGCAACTAAGATTTTGTCAGAAGCAAACGGCGTGACCGTGATGGATAAGCGCGAAGATGGTGGCTACGCAACGCCATTTATTGAGGCGACTAATCATGACGATACGTTTGTAAGTCGTATTCGTGAAGACATTTCTTACGAGAAAGGTCTAAATCTATGGGTAGTTTCTGATAATATTCGTAAAGGTGCAGCACTCAATACGATTCAAATTGCTGAAATTTTAATTGAAAAATATTTATAACAAATAACAAATATGATTAAAGTATCAAGAAAAACCAACGAAACAGACATTCAGGTTGAGCTAGATTTGTATGGCACAGGCCGTGCAAATATTGATACGGGTGTGCCATTTTTAGATCACATGCTAGATCAAGTCGCACGTCATGGACTCATGGACTTGAGTATTAAATGCGATGGCGATACACAAATTGATGACCATCACAGTGTGGAAGATATTGGTATTACTTTGGGCCAAGCATTTGCACAAGCAGTTGGTGATAAGGCAGGATTTACTCGTTACGGGCATTCGTATGTACCTTTGGACGAGGCCTTATCACGTGTTGTGTTAGATCTTTCTGGCCGTCCTGGACTGGAACTTAATGTAAGCTTTACGCGTGCTGTAATTGGCACTTTTGATGTAGATTTATTCTCAGAATTTTTTACCGGATTTGTAAATCATGCACTGATTACACTACACATTGATAATTTAAAAGGGGTTAATTCACATCACCAGGCGGAAACTATTTTTAAGGCATTTGGACGAGCATTGAGAATGGCCATCACACCTGATGAACGACAAGCGGGTGTTATTCCTTCAACTAAAGGTTCGCTTTAATAAGCTACTCTAATGCAAAGTATTGCAATTATTGATTATGGCATGGGTAACGTGCGTAGTGTGCAAAAGGCGATTGAGCACGTCGCGCCCAATGACCAGGTTTTTTTAACCGACGATGTTGATTTAATTCAGGAAGCAGACCGTATTGTTTTTCCTGGGCAGGGCGCTATGGGGGCTTGTATGCAGGCGCTCAATGAGCACGGTTTGGCTGATGTTATTAAAAAATCTGCTCATGAAAAACCTTTTCTGGGTATTTGCTTGGGTTTGCAGTTGTTGTTTGACCATTCCCAGGAAAATGGAGGAACCGAAGGGCTATCCATCCTCTCTGGCGATGTAATACACTTTCCAAAAAGTGATCTAAAAATACCACACATGGGATGGAACACCGTAAAACAGTCTAATGATCACCCGCTTTGGCACGATATTGATGATAATTCACGATTTTATAGTGTGCATAGTTATTATGTGGCTCAGTCAGATTCATCGGTGGTTGCGGGTATTACTAACTATGGTCAGGATTTCACCTGCGCTGTGGCTAAAGACAATATGTTTGCTGTGCAGTTTCATCCTGAAAAATCGCAACATGATGGCTTGCAGCTGCTGAGTAATTTTGTCAACTGGAAAGGCTAGAGTTTTAGTTATTAAAGTCTATTTTTAGTTGACGATAGACTTTAAGCATTGTATATAAGCCTGATGATTCATTGGCGTATTGCTCTTCTGTGCTGAGAAAATCATTTCAGCGATACAATCCATCATTTGATGTTCTGCCTCATGAGGATCTTGATTTTTACCTAGGATTGTTTGATAAATCTCTTGAATGCCAGGTGGCTGATTGATTGACAACTGCTCTCTTAGGCTTAGATGTAGATTAATGTGCAAAAATGGGTTGGTTTCACCTTGTTCTGGAAAATAGTCAGACTCTATATCTTTAATAAGAGAATGATACTCAGGGTGAATTTTAATAACTTGTGAAAGTTGATCCTCAAGCGGTTCAAGTATCTGTTTGTCCAAATACTTTTGCCAAGCATTTGCTAAAAATTTCCTTTGCTGTGCCCTATCTTGAGTATAGATCACTGAATGAACTACAGATTCTTTTCTTCGTACTCACAAAGATCAAGCAAGATGCATTCAGGACACAGTGGAGATCTGGCTTTGCACGTGTAACGACCATGTAGAATCATAAGGTGATGTGCAGGTACTCGGTGCTCATCTGGAATGAATTTAACTAATTTTTTCTCAACCTCTAGAACAGTCTTGCCACTAGCAATTGCAGTACGATTAGCAACACGATAAATATGTGTATCAACAGCGATAGTAGGGTGGCCGAAAGCCGTATTTAAAACAACATTTGCTGTCTTACGGCCAACACCAGGTAGCGCCTCTAATTCTTTGCGAGTTTCAGGTACGCTTGAATCGTATTTGTCGATTAGAATTTTACAAGCCTGAATAATGTGCTTGGCTTTTGAGTTGAACAGGCCAATTGTTTTGATCGTATCTCTAAGTGTGTCTTCGCCCAGCTCAAAAATAGCCTCTGGCGTATTAGCAATAGGGAACAACTTATCAGTTACTTTATTGACACTTTTATCCGTTGCTTGAGCCGACAAAGTTACCGCTACTAATAGTTCAAACGGAGTTGAGTAATTTAATTCTGTGGTTGGATTGGGTATCTTTTTAAGTAACCTTTCAAACATTTCAAAACGAGTCTCGGCGTTCATTTTTCCTCTCTGTCTTAATTTCTCAATAGCCAAAGATTATACCTGATATCTAATTTAATAGCAAAAAGAGCGAGACAAGCAACTTAGCTACTATCAGAATGTCTGTTACAAAAACGATTCTCCATAATGTTCAAGCTGTTGCCAAAGGGTTTCTTTTTGTGGATTTTGTTCGCGCATACTGTGAATTCTTTGAAAATATTCATCAATCGATAAATAGCCATTTTCGCCAGATTGAACTCGGCCTTGTACTGTTTCGAACCAATCTTCCATTTCGTCTTCAGTGAGGCTTTCGGGATAGTTTCGAGCTTTAAAATGTATCAGCAAAGTGTTAAGGCTTTCGTCTTTAAATTTTGGGTGAAAAGCTTTAAGCTCCTCTTTGCCCAAGGTCTGAATTTGTTCAGCGAGTCGCTTATCAGCATTATCCATAAAACCACCATATAAAGATTGATCAACGTCATTGTTGCCAGAAAAATCCTGATCATTTTTATATAACTCTTGAACAACTTTTTCAATAGCTAAATGGTTGTCTTTGATAAAGGTCAAATGCTTCAAGCAAATATCCATGTTAATTTGAAGCTGCTCAACAACTTTGGGCTCAATCTTATAAACATTGGGCACAAACATCGGGCTTTTGTTAAAAATTAAATCTTTGATTTGCAGTCGTTCAACCCCTTCTGGCAATTCTGATTGCTTGGTGAACATTAGCACCTTGAGCTCATCAACGCTTAGCGCTAGAAGTATGGATGGATCTTGGTCTAGATTGAATACAATCGCTCGATCTTTGTACTCGGGATGATAAGCCAAAGCCACCGAAAGCCGTGTGCATGATTTTTGTGCTGGGTACATGCCAGAAGTATGTAGCATCGGCTCAAATAGATGAATATTAGATTCTACAAATTTCTTTTCACGCAGTTTAAAGGCGTAGTCAAATAGTTGTGGTTGTGTATCTTTAATAATCTTAGCGATAGCGATGGTAGCGCGTACATCGGCTAGCGCATCATGAGCGTTAGCATGCTCAATTCCATTTGCAAGAGAGAGTTGATCAAGCTTAAAGATTGGCTTGCCATTTTCGTCATATACCCATTTCAAGCTTGCCACTTTTTTAAGTGCATAGCACATGCGTACCACATCTAGAATATCCCAACGAGTATTGCCATTTTGCCAATGCCAAGCGTAAGGATCTAGAAAGTTACGATACAATGTATAGCGGGTAAATTCATCATCAAAGCGAATCGAGTTGTAGCCAGCGATACAGGTGTTAGGGGTTGCAAATTCAGCCAATATTTTTTTGATAAATTTATGTTCAATCATGCCTTTTTGCTCGCATAGTTGAGGCGTTATGCCGGTTACATTACACGCTTCAGGCGATGGCAAGCAATCGTTAGTCGGCTTACAATAAAACATGTGTTCATCAAGAATGTTAAGGTTTTCATCTGTGCGAATGCCAGCAAATTGTGAAATTCTGTCTGTTTTGGGGCTAATGCCAAAGGTCTCGTAATCGTACCAATAAAATGTTTTCATAGGCTTATTTTAACGAATTTTTGACAATAAAAAACCCGGCGTAAGCCGGGTTTTTTCAATAATTTATTTAAAAATTACTGTGGATGTACGTTAGCCGCTTGAGGACCTTTAGCACCATCTTCTAAGTCAAATTCAACTTCTTGACCTTCTTCTAAAGATTTGTAGCCGTCGCCTTGAATTGCACGGAAGTGAACGAATACATCGTCACCACTTTCTTGCTCAATAAAACCAAAACCTTTTTTAGCGTCAAACCACTTTACTTTTCCTGTTGTAGACATGATGTCTCCTATAAGTTTAAAAAAAATACCGTAAAAAATAGACCACATTTATAACTTAGAGAGGATGAAACCATCAGTCAAACAATATAAATAGCAGCTGTATACTTTACCAGCGAGTGCAATTTTAACGTAATTTTGACCCTTTAAAAGATTAAATACAGTTTAAGGTTTATTTTTTAGGTTTTGAGCGAGAAAATTTAGGCTTTCTATTGCCTCTGTCATCTCTACCTTCTCCACCTCTTCCTCTTCCTCTGCCGCCATCTCTAGAGCCGCCTCTAGGGCCTCCTCTAGAATCTTTAGAGAATTTTTTACGGCCAAAGTTGCGCTTTCCACCTTGTGCTCCACCAACGGTTGCCTTATTATTCTTTTCAGTTAGCTCTACAATATTTAAACGGTTGCCATTTACGATGGTTTTTTTCAATACCTCAAAGGTTTCCTTTGGCATTTCATCAGGTAGGTCAACTGTTGAGAATTTGTCAAAAATTTGAATCGAGCCAATGTATGCGCTTTCCATGTCAGCTTCATTAGCAATGGCACCTAAGATATTGCCCGGCTTGATGTTGTTGCTATTGCCCACTTCAAGTCTGTACCTACGCATTGGAATATCTGGATGATTCTTAAGTGAGTTCGGCTGAACTGGGACTATTTTTTCTTCACCAGGTTTTTGATCTCTACCAAAACTAGGCTCTTTTTCAGATAAGAATAAAGGCTCATTACCTTGGGCAATATGTGCGAGTGCTGCAGCAATTTTAATATGTGTTACTTCTTCATTGGCCTCTTGGAATTCACCGACTAATTTTTCAAAAACACTCAGGTCTTGATTGCTAATTGTTTCAGTAATTTTCTTTTTAAAATCATTAACACGCTTTTCATTGATGATTTTTGCTGTTGGCAATTCAATAGGTGTGATTTTTTGGCGAGTGACACGCTCAATGTTGTTAAGCATGCGACGCTCACGGTGTGAGACAAACAAAATTGCCTCACCTGAGCGACCTGCACGACCTGTACGACCAATACGGTGTACATAAGTCTCTGCATCTTGCGGGATGTCGTAGTTCACCACGTGAGAGATGCGCGGCACGTCCAATCCACGTGCTGCAACATCAGTCGCTACTAAAATATCAATACCACCTTTTTTAAATTTTCCAATAATTTTTTCGCGTTGGCTTTGCTGGATGTCACCATTAATCGCTTCTGCAGTAAACCCTCTAGCAGCTAATTTTTCAGCCAGTTCTACTGTTAAAGTTTTGGTTCTGGCAAAAATAATCATGGCGTCAAATTCAATCACTTCTAGAATTCTAGTTAATGCATCTAATTTTTGACTTAGACCGCCAACTAAACAATACTTTTGCTCAATATTTGTAGCAGTTTCTGTTTTGGTTTTTACTTTAACAATTTTTGGCTTATTTAAGAATTCTTCAGCAACACGTTTGATCACTGTTGGCATAGTGGCAGAGAAAAGTGCAATTTGACGTTGCTCTGGAATGCGCTCCATTACCCATTTAATGTCATCAATAAAGCCCATTTTTAACATTTCATCTGCTTCATCCAAAACAAATGATTTTAGATTCTCTAGTTTTAAAGTGCCTTTTTTGATGTGATCCATCACACGACCTGGCGTGCCTACAACACAATGCACACCACGCTTTAACGGACGTAGTTGAATGTCATAAGATTGGCCACCATAGATTGGTAATACATGAAAACCTTTCATGCCGCGAGCGTAAGTTTGAACAGCCTCTGAAACTTGGATAGCTAGCTCGCGTGTTGGCGCTAAAATTAATAGCTGAGGGGCGTTAAGGTTTAAGTCGATATTATCTAATAATGGCAATGCAAAAGCTGCCGTTTTTCCTGTACCTGTTTGAGCTTGGCCAATAATGTCTTCACCCTTTAAAAGATGGGTGATGCATTGCTCCTGAATAGGAGAGGGTGTTTCGTAACCGATTGAATCTAGCACACCCAGAATTGAATCAGAAAGTCCCAGGTCGCTAAATTTTTTTGGTGATTGGTTATCGGTGTTTTGTTCAGACATAATACATTTATAAGACAGGCAAAGAACGCAATTATACCTATTAAGACGCGATACTTTTCAATATATTAGGAATTTGTTATATGGTCCTTAATACCACTTAATTGAACAACCTATCGATGGGATTTGTTCCAATGGACCTTTGTCTGTCTGTGCAACTTGTTTCATTGCTTCAAACAAGTCTCTATGAGTGCCTTCAGGCGCTGTTTCTTTTCTTGAAGCGTCAAATCGACCTCGATATTGCAATGTCATGTGTTTTGATAGACCAAAGAAGTCTGGTGTGCAAACTGCTCCATAGGCTTTAGCTACTTCTTGAGTTTCATCGATTAAATAAGGGAATGGAAACTTGAAATCTTTGGCAATTTTTTGCATATTTGCAAAAGAATCTTCCAAGTATTCATCTGGATTATTGGACATGATTGCCACAGTGTTAACCCCCAGTTCTTTAAGCTCCTTGGTATCACGAACTATGCGATTAATTATCGCTTTAACATAAGGGCAATGATTGCAAATAAACATAACCAACAGCCCTTTATCGCCTTTACAACTCTCTAGTGTATGCATTTTTCCGTCCACACCTTTCAAATTAAAATTAATTGCAGGTGTATTAAAGTCACAAACGGGAGTTTCGGTGCTAACCATTATCTATTCCTTTTTTTATTAAGATTTTAGTAAAGTTTGAACAATGTGTCCGGCCATTATTAATCCAAAAATATTAGGCATATAAGATATTGCGCCATTCACTGCTCTTGGTCTGCCTGATGGAGCGGTGTCTATAGTTGAAATTGCCTTATGAGGCAAAGCTTTTATGGGTAATTCAGTAGAATGTACAACGGGAAATTTCATTGAGGCGTGAATATTTCTGAGTCGCCTTCTCATTTCGCGCGCTAAAGCGCAGTTTTGCGTTTTATCCATGCGAGAGATTTTTACTTGTGTTGGATCGAGCCTTCCGCCCGCACCCATGCTTGAAATAATCAGTTTTCCTGATTTATTGCAACTATCTATAAGTGCCGTTTTGCAGGATATAGCATCAATACAGTCAGCCACAAAGTGGTAATCATTATTAAGTGCGATTAGTTGAGATTTTTCACCATCGATGAATTCATCACGTTTAATAATCACAGTATCAGGATTAATATCTCTCAGTCTATCGGCCAATACGTTGACTTTTTTCAGGCCTAGAGTAGAGTTAAGGGCGACAATCTGGCGATTAAGATCAGTGGTTTCAATGATGTCAAAATCAATTAAAGTCAGTGTGCCAACACCTGCACGACATAACGCTTCAGCACAAGCGCCACCCACGCCACCAAGGCCAGCAATAACCACATGTGATTCGGCTAATCTGGCTAAACCTTGTTGACCTAGTAAAATTTCAGTTCGTGCGCAACTTCCAGCCATTATTTTAGATTGAAAAGTGAAATGGCGTTATTATCACATTGAGTGGTGATAGTGTCTATTGGTATTTGTTTGAGTAAGGCAATTTCTTGTGCCACTAATTGCAAATCATTTGGATTTTGATGGTCATCCGTTTCAATCAGCATAAACTCTAATGGGCAGTTTTTTACAATTTGACGAATTTTAGTAGATTTTTTATTCAGAATCTGCAACCCAAAGCCTAGATAAAAACCCATGCTGGTTAATTGTTTAGCTTGATCTTCACTGCCAGAAAATCCATGAATTTCACCACTAATTTTAGGATGTTTCTTCAAGAGAAAGATAACGTCCTCAGTTGCTTTAACACTATGAATAATAACAGGAAGCTTGTACTTTTCAGCAAGCTCTAATTGGAAATTAAAAAAATACAGTTGTATTTTTTTGTCAATATCTTTAAGATAATCTAATCCGCACTCGCCTATGGCAACAGGGTTGTTGCATTTTACTAAATACTCTAAATAGTCAAGCTCCTGCTGAGAGTGATCTTGCACCATCCAAGGATGAATACCAAATGCAAAGTAAGGGTACATTTGCACATCTATCCAGTTTTGTTTGCCAACACTAGGGATGATTGCGATTGCGTTTTCAGCAACGTCATTCATGTTGTCAAAATCTAGATGTGCATGCGAATTAATCATTGTATTTTTATAAAAAGAATTTATAGGTGTTATCATAATCTCCAATCATTAGGTTTGCACTAAGTTTTTAATAAGAATATTCATCGATAAGCCAACATTCACACTTAAAAGTGATTATAATAGTCCGATTATTCTGATTGAAGATAAGCAAGTATTATTATGAAAACATTTAGCGCTAAAGCACACGAAGTAAAAAGAGATTGGTTCCTTGTGGATGCCGACGGTAAAACATTAGGTCGTATGGCAACTGAAGTTGCATCTCGTCTTCGTGGCAAGCATAAGGCTGAGTACACGCCACATACAGATACAGGTGACTACATTGTTATTATTAACGCAGAGAAAGTTAAGGTAACGGGCAAGAAGTTTGATGACAAAATGTACCACCATCACACAGGTTATGTTGGTAACTTAAAGTCAGTTGCATTTAAAGACTTGCAGGCTAAAAAACCAGAAGAAATTATCAACAAGGCTGTGAAAGGCATGTTGCCAAAAGGTCCTCTAGGCAGAGATATGTTTAGAAAAATGAAAGTATTTGCAGGTTCTGAGCACACACATGGTGCACAACAACCGCAAGTTTTAGATATTTAAGGTAATAAATTATTATGGCAAAGACAGAAACATTTTACGCAACAGGTAGAAGAAAAACATCAGTAGCTCGTGTTTACATGACTAAAGGTAAAGGTGTATTCACAGTAAATAAACGTCCTATGGATGAATATTTTGGTCGTGAAACTTCTTCAATGATTATTAACCAACCATTAGACACAGTTGAAATGAGAGATAAGTTTGATTTCAATATCATGGTTAGTGGTGGTGGTGATACAGGTCAAGCGGGTGCGATTCGTTTGGGTGTTACTCGTGCATTGATGGAATATGACAATGAATTACGTGGTGATTTACGTAAAGCTGGTTTTGTAACTCGTGATGCGAGAGTTGTGGAGCGTAAGAAAGTTGGCCGTAAGAAGGCACGTAAGAGCGAGCAGTTCTCAAAGCGTTAAGTCGTTTTCAAGAATTCATAAAAAACCCGCTAATTGCGGGTTTTTTATTGTCTAAGATTTGTAGTCATATTTTGCTAACTTGTTGTAGCGAATAATCGACTGTACAGTTTCAACATATTCATAGCCAATCTCAGCATAATTCTCTAGTCCTTCGGCTAGGGCAATGCCAGTAATTGGAGATTTTGTATCGCGTTTATTTTTACGAATTTTTCTTAAGGTTGTATAGGCGGAGTTTCGGTTAATTGAACGCATATAGTATTCGATACCCTTATCTAAGGAGGAAAACTTGGCCACTTCATGGGTGGCTGTTTTGTTACGTTTTAGTGGGATGATGCCGCAGCCTTTTTTAAAACACCAAAGGCCAAAAAAGTTATGATAATATTTGGCAAAACGTGACCTCCCCCAGTTTGATTCGTAAGCACCTTGTGCCAATATTAAGGAGGCCGGTATCACATCGACGCGTGTTAATAAGGTATCTACATCTCCCTCTTCAACGCGATAGTACTTGTATATTTTTTTCAATTTGAATTGGTTAATGTGTTCAGTTTTAATATCACTTCTTAGCTGAATAATCTTTTCGTTTTGTTTGTTAATCTCTGGCAATAGGTATTTGAAAAAAGCCTGCTTGCGCTGATCAACATTTTTTATCTCACTAAAGTCTGGTGTTTTAAGGGAATTCATCCATGACTCGAGACCCCAAAACTCACTTGATTGAACAGTTGAGCTGAGCAGTAGGGCGGCCAGCAGGGTTGATTTAAATTTCAAAATTTTCACAAGAGGCATTCATAACTTCTATTGTAAACATTTTTTCGATGGGTAGATTAAGTAGATGAGATTTAATTACTCGAATGACACCGGCATGAGCAACGATAAGCACTTCTTTATTTTCAGAGGTAATATCTTGAAACGCTGATAAAACCCGATTTTGAAAGGCATATAAATTTTCTGCATTAGCCGGTTGATTGTTAATTGGATCCCTTTTAAAATTATTGACTAACTCTATACCAATAGTTTTGGCACTAAGCCCTTGCCAATCACCAAATCCTAGTTCTGAAAAATCATTGATAATTTTCAATGGTATCTGATGTTGTTCATGTAAATATTGGGAAAATGCCTGACAACGTATTAGAGGGGAGGTGGCGATTAAATCCCATGATTGGTTTTGAGTGGAATCCAGCATTTGCTGCCAGCCTTTTTCAGTGAGTGGATCATCTTGATTGCCACGATAAATTCGCCCACCAATCGGCTCCCCATGGCGTAGAAGACTAAGCTTCATTCATCAATTTGCGCTCGCGACATTAGATAGTTTACCGCCTCAGCCGGGCTTGCTTTAGCTTGAGTGACGTAGGACACCTGTTCACAAATCGGCATTTCTACCTGTTGCTTTTTAGCAATGGCAAGAATTAAATCCAGAGTGTTGAGTCCTTCGACAGTTGCACCCACGTTGGCAAGTGATTGCTCAACATTGTGACCCTTGGCCAACTCCTTTCCAAAGCGTCTATTTCTTGATAGATCATCAGAGCACGTTAGTACTAAGTCACCAAGTCCGGATAATCCGACAAAGGTGGATTCGTTAGCACCCATGGTCTTTCCTAGGCGTGTCATCTCTGCTAGGCCGCGAGTAATTAGAGCAGCCTGGGTATTGATTCCGTAGCCCAGTCCTGAGGCTATTCCGGCGGCAATTGCCAGAATATTTTTAACACTACCGCCAATTTCAACGCCAATAATATCGTTATTGGTATAGGCACGAAGTGTCTTGGTGCGGACTAAATCAGCCCAATGTTTTCGGGTGTTTTTATCTTTGGAGGCAGAAACCAAAGCCGTTGGTTTTTGACTAACCACCTCAAATGCAAAACTAGGGCCAGATAAAACACAACCATGATAGTTAGGTAATATTCGCTCAAAACTTTGATACAAGAAGCATTTGGCAGTAGTATCAAATCCTTTGGTGGCCCAAGCTATTTGGTGCTGAGTGTTTAATAAGGGTTTTAAAGTTTGTAGTACCTCACTAAATGCGTAGCTCGGCGTAGCAATGAGAATATTATTGCAATGTTTTAAAGTTTCAAAACCATAAACAATATCAATATTGCTAGCATAGGGTTTAGGTAGGGCGGGGTGCTGAGGTTTTAATGTCTTAGATTCAAGCTCTGTATGGGCGTGCAAATAAATAGTATCAAATTTCTCACTTAGAGTGATGGCCAGCGCACTTCCCCAGGCACCAGCACCAATAATACTAAGATTATTACTCATTACTGAGCCAGTATTTTATCTAACTTGCCAGATTGGTTAGCCGCAGATAAATCATCAAATCCGCCCACGTGCACACCATTTATAAACACCTGAGGCACGGTGTTTCGACCTGTTAGCTCCATTACCTCATCCCAATCACTCGGGCTTTTTACATGATGTTTTTTAAAAGGAATGCCTTTGCTTTCTAATAGTTGATAGGCACGCTGACAAAAGGGACAGGCATCACTACAATAAATTTTATTTTTTTTCATTTGTTATTCCTTGGTGTTAGGTTTTTACAGGTAGTTTAGCTCTTTTCCAAGCTTGAATGCCGCCTTTTAGGTTGTATACATTTTCGTACTCGTTACGAGTTAGTAAGCCTGCAATATGAGCTGAACGTGAACCACTGCGACAATAAACCAAAATAGATTTATTTTTATCAAGCTTATCTAGTTGCGATTTAACATTACTTAAAGGAATGTGAATATCGTTATTAATATAGCCTGATTTTCTCTCTTTCTTCTCTCTCACATCTAAGATGATGAGGTTATCGTTATCCATGAGTGATGTTGCACCAGCTGAATCAATATCCTCGTATTTTTTTAGTTTATCAGCAACAATATTGCCAATTAATAGCGCAATTAAAACAATAAGAGTGATGGTTGTAAAAAGCTGATCCTCAGCAAATAAAAAGTCAATAATTTCCATAGTTATAGAGTTTTTCCTTGTAAAAAGTTATTTAACATGTCATGACCTTGTTCTGTCAAGATAGATTCTGGGTGGAATTGCACACCTTCGAGTGCAAATTCTTTATGGCGGATGCCCATGATTTCATCCATGCCGTTTTCGTTGTCTTCAGTCCAAGCAGTAACTTCAAAACAATCTGGTAGTGTGGTTTGGTCTGCTACCAAAGAGTGATAGCGCGTGGCATTGAGCGGATTCTTAAGGTCGGTAAACATGCCATTATTAGTGTGATGAACTTTTGAAACTTTGCCGTGCATAATTTTTTTAGCACCAACAACATCGCCACCAAAAGCTTGAACCATGGCCTGAAAACCAAGACAAACCCCCATTATTGGTATTTTTCCAGCAAAGTGTTTAATGGCATCAATCGAGATTCCGGCTTCATTGGGTGTACAAGGTCCGGGTGATATGACTAAGAATTCCGGCTTTAGTGCTGCAATTTCTGTCAGGGTGATTTCATCATTACGATGCACTTCAACCTCTTGCCCTAGCTCGCCAAAATACTGCACCAGGTTATAGGTAAAAGAGTCGTAATTGTCAATCATTAAAAGCATATAGGTCGGTATTTTACCGTTATTTAACCGCTAAAAAGGAGGCAAAATTCAGACACTGAAAATGACAAGTACTGGTGTTAAATCCAGCTTGCTCAAAGCGCTTAAAGTGTGTGTTTTTATCATCTGTGATTAATACATTTTCAATTGACTGGCGTTTAGCCGCAATCTCCAGTTCACTGTAGCCATTGGCACGTTTAAAATCAAGATGCAATTCAGTCATCTGTTGTTGTTTTTGCTGGTCGTTGAAATGAATTTTCTCAGATACAATTAGTGCGCCACCTTTATTCAAACCTTGATAAATTTTATTAATTAGAGCCTGTCTATTTTCTGGTGCTATAAATTGTAAGGTTAGATTCAGCACTACAATTGAGGCATTTTTAATATCAAGTATTTCAATATCTGCGCAAATAACCTGAGCATTATTAACTTTGTTATTTAAGGTTTTTTCACATTTTTCCATCATACTGAGGGAGTTATCGACCGCAATTATCTTTGTGTTGTTATGAGTGTCGTTGATACCAAGAGCCATTGAAGTGGCGCCTGTTGAAGCGCCCAGGTCGTAGTAGTTGGTATTGTCTTGACCATGGCTTTTAACGCACAGGCCAATCATCTCAATCATTGATTGATAGCCAGGCACGCTGCGGCGAACCATATCATCAAAGACATCGGCTACTTTTGCATCAAAAGTAAAATTTACTAAGTCATTTTCTTGACTAAATATTTGATCACGCATACAACGCTTGTGTAAAAAATTCACTGACTAAGAGTTTGGTATTGCCAATAGTAAAGGTGGATCTTCTACCCCAAATATCGTCAATTTGAGTGATTTGCAGAGCGCCACGCTTAATATTGGAATCATTAAATAAAACTTCCCCCAGTGGTTTGGATCCGATGCTCAAAATTTCTTGAGTGTCATTAGTAATAGGGATAACGGAGCGTGCAAAAACCACTACCTTGCCGTTGCCTAAGAGCTCTACTTCTCGCACCGTGCAAATATGATCAGTGCCAATCTCACAAGCTTCATGTGCGTGCGGTTTTTCTTGTTGTTGTGATAATACTCGCAGAGAAAAATCTGCAAATTGCTGCTTAAGTTTGGCTGTTAACGAGGCGCTATCATCTAGCCAAAGCTGTGCAGCAATAGGCGCTTGTTCGATCAGTGTTGAATCTTGCCAAATAAGAGTTCGGGTATCAATCATGCTAATATTTTAAGCTAAGTGTTGGCATATTGTGTCTTGTCATGCGTAATCCAGCGGTTAATGAGTGCTTGCTGGTTTTTCTCATTATTTTGTAAGAGTTGCTCTGCATAATAATTTACCTGTTTAAGCAAGTAGCCATCACGCACAATATTAGCAATTTTCATATCGGCAATCCCTGTTTGCTGTGTGCCAAGTATTTCACCAGGGCCACGTAGCTCCAAATCTTTATTGGCAATTTTAAAGCCGTCATTGGTTTGTCTTAAGATATCTAGTCGCTCTATGGCATTGTTACTGAGTGGTGGCTGATACATCAATATGCAAATACTAGCATCAAACCCACGCCCAACACGACCACGCAATTGATGTAGTTGTGCCAATCCCAGTCTTTCAGAATTTTCAATCACCATTAATGAAGCATTTGGCACGTTGACGCCCACCTCAATCACTGTCGTTGCCACCAAAATATGAATTTTTCCATCACTAAATTGAGTCATAATGTCACTTTTTTCTTGCTTGTTCATTTTTCCATGGATCAGCACAACTGATAACTCTGGCAAGTTTTCTTGTAAATATTGATGTGTGTTGGTAGCAGATTCGGCGCGCAATACTTCTGACTCTTCAATCAATGTGCAAACCCAATAAACTTGATTGCCTTCGGCACAGACTTGCTTAATTTTATCCAGTACTTTGTCTTTTTTGTTATTTGCCAGGGCGATGGTTTGAACAGGGCTTCTGCCAGGTGGCAGTTCATCAATGATAGAAGAGTCAAGATCTGCATAAGCACTCATGGTTAGTGATCTTGGTATTGGTGTAGCTGTCATGACTAATTGGTGTGGCGTATTGTGCGCTTTTTGAGCGAGTGATAATCTCTGGTGCACGCCAAATTTGTGTTGTTCATCAATAATGACTAAACCTAATTTATTAAAGTTAACTGCTTTTTGGAAAAGTGCATGAGTGCCAATAATAACTTGAGCTTCACCAGAATCTACCAAAGCTAATTGAGCTTGGCGCTCAGCAGCATTTTGAGATCCGGTTAATAAGGCGGTGCGAATGCCAAGTGGTTGTAGGTAATCATTAAATCCATGGAAATGCTGATGGGCTAATATCTCTGTTGGCGCCATAACAGCTGATTGAAAACCATTTTCAACCGCCTGCAAGCATGCAAATACAGCGACAATGGTTTTTCCAGAGCCAACATCGCCTTGTAAGAGTCTGAGCATTGGGTGGCTTGAACCGAGATCGGCGTTAATTTCGTTAACGCTACGTTGTTGGGCAGTGGTTAAATCAAAGCCTAGATTGCTGGATAATTGATTAGAAAATTTTTGGGAAATTTTGAAAATATTGGAAATCTTCTGTTTACGCTCATTTTTTAGCTTCAATAGGCTGAGTTGTTGAGCGCAAAGTTCTTCAATAATGAGTCTTTGTTGTGAAATGTGCCTAAAATTGGCTATTTGGTCGATATTATCATCAATTTTTGGGTGATGTAGCGTGTATAACGCTTGCTTTAAAGTTGGCATTGAGTTTTTTGCCAAATTTTCGAAATAGTCAAACAAATCTGTTTGTTGCAGTGTTTCAACAGCGATATTAACCCATTTTTTGATTTGTGGCTGATGAATGCCGGCCGTTAAAGGGTAAATAGGACTAAGTGTTTTTTCTATCAGTGTTGGCTGACCTTTGGAAATCAAACGGTATTCTGGGTGATGTATTTCTAACCCATCTCGCCCAATCTTTAATTCACCAAAGCATTGGATAAGCTCGCCTCGAGTCAGCTGTTGTTTTTGATACTGATTGAAATGGAAAAATCGTAATAGCAGTGTGCGGTTGTTTTCATCTGACAAATAACAGAGTAATTGCCGTTGTCTTGTAGCCACTTCTTCAATCCGGTCGATGCTGAGCTCAACCAAAATTTCACCGCCAACTTGCGCTTGATCTAATGAGGTGAAATGAGTTTTGTTCTGATACCGATTGGGTAGGTGAAATAATAAATGCTCTAGATTGTAAATACCAATGCTGTTGAGTTTTTCTTGTGCTTTTGGCCCTAATCCGTTAAGACTGATTATTGGATCATCTAGGCTATGCATATTGGCGAATATATATTATAGAATTAAATCTTTGTTTAGATGTGAAGCGGTAACCGCACGCAAAGCTTGAGTGTATGTTAAATACATGAGTGCTAGAGTACGGAGCTAACAACACAATTGCACAAATATTTAATTTTAGAAATATATTTTAGTAGCTGTAATTGCATGGTTCAATTACCATAACCCCATCCATTTCCACTTGAGCGCCTTTGGGTAATTCTTTGATGCCAACAGCGGCGCGAGCTGGATAAGGTGTGTCAAAGTATTGCGCCATAATTTCATTCACTGTTGGAAAATTACTTAAGTCTGTTAAGAAAATATTGAGCTTAACAATGTCATTAAGATTACCACCTGATTTTTCACAAACAGCGGTTAAGTTCTTAAATACTTGATTTATTTGCGCGCTAATGTCACCTTCTACCATTTCCATGGTTTCAGGAATTAGCGGAATTTGGCCTGAGAGATAGATGGTTGAGCCACCGGTAACACAAACTGCTTGAGAATAGGTGCCAATTGCTTGCGGGGCTTTATCGGTAGAAATAATGTGTTTTTTCATAACGGTTGATTTATAGAGTTAATCATAGATGGATTATACGAAATATTTTGTAATTGTACAAATAAAAAACCCCAATCAAACTCAGAAATTTGATTGGGGTTTTTGCTAAATATGGTGCCCGGGGCCGGAATCGAACCGGCACGCCCGTGAAGGCGCAGGATTTTAAGTCCTGTGTGTCTACCAATTTCACCACCCGGGCATGAATTGTGATTATGTTTTATAGACACATAAAAAGGGGAAATTATACACTCAAGCACCGGTAAAATTCTATTTTTTTGAGGTGAGATTTTATGGGGATTATCAAGTTAATTATTATTGTTTTGATTGTTTGGCTGGGCATTAGTTTGTGGCGTAAATTTAGAAAACCAACAGAGCATAATATTTCTCAGCCATCCACTAATAAAATGCTATCTTGCAGTACTTGTAAGACGCATATTCCTGAAAATGAGGCCATTATTCAAAACGGCAAAGTTTTTTGTTCCAAGGAGTGTTTATGAAGTTTTTACTTGATTTTTTTCCAATTGCTTTATTTTTTATTGTTTATAAGACCATGGGCTTGTATGCAGCGATCTATGCCATGATTGGCGCGACCGCTTTGCAAATGTTGATTGCTCGCTATCAAACGGGTAAATTTGAAAACACCCATCTGATCACGTTTGGCCTGTTGGTGGTTTTAGGCGGAGTGACGTTGGCCCTTAGAGATCCGGCATTTTTAATGTGGAAAGTAAGTGTGCTTTATGTGGTGTTTGCCTCGGTATTAATTGTGAGTATTTGGATTGGTAAAAAACCATTATTGGAGAGAATGCTGGGTAAAGAACTGGATTTACCAAAAGCAGTGTGGCAACAGATGAGCTGGATTTGGGGCTTGGGCTTTGTTGGTATTGCCCTGGTTAATGCTTATTATGTTAATCTTGCATTAGCAGCAAGAGAATTGTTGTTTTCATCGACTGAATTAGATCCAAAAATTGAGCTAACAGAGCTTGATTGCGCCACAACAACAATGCAGGATTTGTGTCTAGTGGCGCAACAAACTGAAGAATCATGGGTTAATTTCAAATTATTTGGCACCATGGGTTTAACCTTTATTTTGATTATTATCACGGTGATAATGATTAGTAAGTATACCAAACAAGAGCAATAGGAAAATATCATGAAACGTACTCCGTTATATCAAGCGCATGTTGATGCACAAGGAAAAATGGTTGACTTTGGTGGCTGGGAAATGCCACTTAATTATGGGTCGCAAATTGAAGAGCATCATCAGGTGCGTAATGATGTCGGCATGTTTGATGTGTCACACATGACCACTGTTGATTTTAAAGGTGCAGAAGCCAAGAAGTTTTTACAAGTGTTGATTGCGAATGATGTTGATAAGCTAAAAACTGAAGGCAAGGCACTATACAGTTGTATGTTGAATGAAACTGGCGGTGTGGTTGATGACTTGATTGTTTATTATTTAAATGATGAAAATTATCGAATGGTGATTAATGCCGGTACCACCGAAAAAGATATTGCCTGGATTAATACCCAAGCACAAAATTTTGATGTTGTGGTTGAGCCCAAACTTGATTTAGCAATGATTGCTGTTCAAGGTCCAAATGCGCGTGAAAAGGTTTTTGCAGCGATGCCAGGTGTTGAAGAGGTGGCGGGTGATCTTAAGCCGTTTAATGCCGCCAATTTAGGCGGACTTTTTATTGCTCGCACTGGCTACACTGGTGAGGATGGGTTTGAGATTATGTTGCCTGAGAAGTCAGCAGAATTTACTTGGAAAATGTTGCTTGAAGTTGGCGTTAAGCCCTGTGGATTAGGTGCTAGAGATACATTGCGTCTAGAGGCGGGCATGAGTTTATATGGCTCGGAAATGAATGATGAAATCTCCCCACTTGAGGCGGCTTTAACTTGGACGGTGGATTTAAATGATGAAGATCGTCAGTTTGTTGGCCGTAAAGCGTTAGAAAAATTAAGGGATGACGGTGTTAAAAAAACTATTGTTGGCCTTGTTTTAGATAGCAAAGGTGTAATTCGAGATCATCAAAAAGTTGTCACAATTTTAGGTGATGGCGAGGTCACTTCAGGCACCTTTTCTCCAACTATGGGCAAAGCAATTGCCTTGGCAAGAGTGCCAATGGGCACAACAGGATCATGTGAAATTGAGATGCGAAATAAATTAGTTTCGGCTAAAATAGTCAAACCACCATTTGTCAGAAATGGCAAAGTATTAGTTTAGAAAAATATTATTAATTAACAGGAGTTTGCAAGTATTTTTCTTTTCTACAAGGCAAATTTTCAAAATGCGAAAGCGTGTAGCTAATTTACACAACTGAGTATTTTTAAAATTTAACGTAGTAGAAAGGGGAAAGATGCAGTAAAGAGGATGAGTGAAGTAAGAGACGATAGACAATACACACAGACCCATGAATGGATTTTAGATAATGGCGATGGCACCTATACTATGGGTGTTACGGATCATGCTCAGGCATTATTAGGCGATATGGTATTTGTTGAAGTGCCAAGTGTTGGCGATGAGGCTTCTCAAGAGGATGAGTTTTGTGTGGTTGAATCTGTAAAAGCAGCTAGTGGTGTTTATGCACCTGCTGATCTTGAAGTGACTGAAGCTAACGAAGCATTGGACGACGAGCCTGAATTGGTCAATTCAAGTTGTTATGATGATGGTTGGCTGGTTAAATTTAAAGCAGACAGCATTGATGGCTTGATGTCGGCTGAAGATTACGAAGATACATTAGATTAATTTTTATTAGTCTTGGTTAACTCACTGGTTGCCTACAAAGGCAAAAGCGCGCGCATTGCTAACGTTGCTGCGAATAAATTCGATTTAGAATTTGCAGACGGAACAACTCGCAAAGTCAGAGAAAAAGATTTTCGCTTCATTCACCCAGATTTTGCTAAGGTGAATGACGCTTGCGCGCACGCAGATGTGAGTGTGCTTGAAGAATTTCAAGAAGAGATTCTACCCCTGCAAGAAATTACCGAATGGCTGTTTGATGAATATACCGCGCAAAGCGCTTGGTGTACATGTCTTTTGGTAGAAGAGGGTTTGTATTTTTATTGGCAAAAGGACAGTGTTTTTGTACGTCCAACTGCACAAGTACAAGGCATCCTAGATAAGCGTAATGCAGAAAAATTAGCCGCTGAAAGCTTACAGCATTGTATTGACAACCTCAATAACAACACCTTTGATGAGCAAGATATTCCCTTCTTGCAAGAGGCGGCTAAAGTTGCCTTAAATCAGTCCAAACATGCCAAAATCCTAGACCATGTAGGGGTTGAAAATTCTGAAGAGGCGGCGTATAAATTCCTGTTGAAAATTAAATATTTCACCGATGACTTTAATCCGTATCCTGCGCGTTTTGGTATTCCAGAAGATGAAAAAATTGAGGTCAGTCTGCCAGAAATTGAGCGTGTTGATTTAACTCACATGACTTGTTACGCGATTGACAATGAAGGATCAAACGATGCTGATGATGCAATCAGTGTAGATGGAGATCGTCTTTGGATTCATATTGCAGATGTTTCAGTCATTGTTGATTCGGGCTCCGAGCTTGATGAATATGCACGTGAGCGCGGCTCTAATCTGTATCTACCCGAGCAAATTATTCACATGTTACCCACTTCCATTACCAAGGCGCTAGCACTCGGAGAAACTGATACTTCTCCAGCTTTGTCCATTGGGCTTAATATGAGTGAAGGTATTATTAGTAATATTGAGGTGGTTCATAGCACAATTAAAGTGGTTAACACTACTTATGAGGCGGTAGATAAGGAGCTTGAAGATAATAGCAATGCTGATTTTATCAATATTCAAACCTTTATTGATCAGCATAAAACTTTCCGTGAAAAAAGTGGATCAATTAGTTTGAATTTACCTAATGTGGATGTCAGATATATTGATTCAGAAGTGCAAATAGAGCCTCAGAAAACCAGCCCTAGTCGTGATTTTGTGGCAGAAGTAATGGTAACTGCTGGTCGTACAATTTCCCAATATGCGCAAGAAAATGACATTGTCATGCCGTACGCTTTGCAAGATGAAGGAGATTTTCCACAAGAAGTATTAGACAAAAAAGAAAATTTAAGTACGGCTGAATCATTTCAGGCGATTAAGTTTTTTAAGCGTTCAGCCACCTCTATTAAGCCATTGCCGCATTACGGCCTTGGTTTAGATTCGTACCTAAGAATTACCAGCCCACTAAGACGTTACTACGACCTATTAGCGCACCAGCAACTGTCTAATTTTATTGCCGGTAAACCTACCTTGAATAAAGTTCGAGTTAAGGAAATTATCGGGATTAATAACAACGCATTGGCCAGTGTTGGCCGAGTTACGCGTTTTAGTAATGATCACTATAAGTGCTTGTTTTTAAAGCAAAACCCAGGATGGAAAGGCGAGGGTGTAGTGGTCGATATTCGTGGCGACAAAGCTTTGTTTATGATTCCTGAAGTTGGACTGATGGATCAGGTTAAGTTTAAAGAAGGGCAGATTCCCAAGCTTGATGAAAAAATCATGCTAACAGTAACACGTGTCGATATGATGGGACGATCAGCGAATTTCAAGCCAGCTTAATTCATCTGCAAGCTTAATGGCACTCCCTTGAGTGTTTGACCAATCACCTAAAACATAACGCGTAAATTTCTGTTCAACATGGGTATTAAGCCTATGTGTATGTCCATGAATCAGATCAGCGCCAGGATATTTTTTCATTAGCTCGTTAACTGCACTCGGATTAACATCCATGATCTCTTGAGATTTGTTTTGCTGAGCATTTACACTCTTTTGACGCAACTGACCACTGAGCTTAAGGCGCCATTGTTTAGGTAGACGCACAAAAATAAACTTGGTGATTGGGTGTTGTAATATTGATTTCATTTGTTGGTAGGATTCATCATCCGTACACAACTCATCACCATGAGTAAGTACATATTGATGTCCATGAGTTTCTAACAAATAAGGCGAATCAATTAACTGACAACCCGCTTGGTGTGCAAACGTTTGGGCGAGTAAAAAATCACGATTTCCCGTCATGATAAAAATCTGGGTAGTGTGACTTAAGTCTTTAAGCGTCTGAATGATCTCATCATAATAAGACAAGGATAAATCATCCCCCAACCAAGTGTTGAACAAATCACCCAGAATGAATAGTTGATCTACCTGGGTCGCCTGCTGTTTGCAGAAAGCGGTAAATAGCTGGTTTTTTTCCACCTCGTTGGTAACAAGGTGAAGGTCCGCTATGATGAGCGAACTGAGCATAATTTACTTAGTGTAGGCTTTATTTACAACAACAGAGTCATTAGGAACATCGGCGTGTCCTGCTTTGTTGCCAGTTGATACTTCGTTGATTTTGTCAACCACATCAAAGCCGTCAACCACTTCACCAAACACACAGTAGCCCCAGCCATCTTGTCCTGGAAAATCTAGGAAGCTATTATCTTGAGTGTTGATAAAAAACTGCGAGCTTGCAGAATGAGGTGCAGCAGTTCTAGCCATGGCAAGCGCATATTTTGAATTTTTTAAACCATTTTTTGCTTCATTTTCGATTTCAGCATTAGTTGGCTTCTGACTCATATCTTCGTTAAAACCACCACCTTGAATCATAAAGTTTTTGATTACACGATGGAAGATAGTGCCATCAAAAAAACCTGACTCAACGTAGTCAGTAAAGTTTTTAGCACTAATAGGTGCGTTTTCAGCATCAACTGTTATGTGGATATCACCCATGTTTGTTTCAAAAATAATCATCGTTCACTTGTCCGTAATAATAAAAATACAAATTATACTTAAAACTCTCTTTCATAAATAGGCTCAAAGGCGTATAATTGCCTCTTTTTACGAATTCACATTTAGGTTTTATTATGTACGCAGTTATTAAAACAGGTGGCCAGCAGTTTAGAGTAGCCGAAGGAACAACTTTAAAGGTTGAAAAATTAGAAGTTGAGCCAGGCAAAAAAGTTACTTTTAAAGAAGTGCTAATGGTTGCTGATGGCGACAACGTTCAAGTTGGCGCACCTTTGGTTGCTAAAGCAACAGTTGAGGCAAAAGTTATTTCACAAGGTAAAGGCAAGAAAGTTACTATCTTGAAATTCCGTCGTCGTAAGCACTCTATGAAGACACAAGGTCACAGACAATTGTTTACTGAGATCGAAATTACAAAAATTAAGGCATAGGAGAATAACCCATGGCACATAAAAAAGCAGGTGGTAGTACTAATAACGGACGCGACTCCCAATCGAAGCGTCTAGGTGTTAAGAGATTTGGTGGTCAAGCTGTATTAGCGGGCAACATTTTAGTGCGTCAAAGAGGTACTAAAGTTCATCCAGGTACAAACGTACGTAAAGGTAAGGACGACACATTGTTTGCAACAGCAGACGGTAAAGTGGTTTTCGCCAAGAAGGGTAAATTCATGCGTCAGACGGTTTCAATCGAAACTGCATAGTCTGAAGTTAAGAATTATCTAAAAAGCGCCTTCCGGGCGCTTTTTTATTAATTAAAATAAGGCTATTTCACCCATTAATATTATTATGAAATACGCAATTGTTTTTCCAGGCCAGGGCTCTCAATCACTTGGCATGCTGTCAGACTTGAATGATAACTTCTCTATTGTTAAAGATACCTTTACAGAGGCATCAGATGCACTGGGTTTTGATCTTTGGGCTTTAACTCAAGAAGATCAAGAAGCGCTTAACCAAACGCAAAACACTCAGCCAGCAATGTTGGCAGCGGGTTATGCAACTTACAAAGTGTTAACGAGTCAGTCAGATTTGTCCCCTGTATGTATGGCAGGCCATTCATTGGGTGAGTACACAGCGTTAGTGGCTTCAGGTGCATTAGGCTTTAGTGATGCAATCAAGCTAGTGCGCACACGTGCACAACTCATGCAGTCAGCGGTGCCAGAGGGTGTGGGTGCGATGGCTGCTATTTTGGGTCTTGACGATGAAGTAGTGGTTAAAGTTTGTCATGATTATGCGGGGGAGGGTATCGTTCAAGCGGTTAATTTTAACTCAAATGGCCAAGTTGTAATCGCTGGCAATAAAGCGGCTGTTGATGCTACTTGTGAAGCAATGAAAGCTGCAGGCGCTAAACGCGCAGTAGTTTTGCCAGTGAGTGTGCCTTCGCATTGTTCACTGATGGATGATGCAGCTGGAGAGTTTAAGCACGCTGTAGATGCTCTCGATTTCAACATGGGTGGGGTTGATGTACTGCATAATGTAGACGCTGCAAAAGCAACAGACGTTAATGACATGAAAGCCAAATTAGTGGCACAATTACACAAGCCAGTTTTGTGGACGGGCACAGTAAAAGCCATGCACGCTATGGGTGTGGAAAAATTAATTGAAGCAGGTCCGGGTAAAGTATTGGCCGGCCTAACCAGAAGAATCGAAAAATCATTATCTGCAAACGCTGTGCTAGATTCAGCACACGTTGCAGCAACTTTAGAGGAGATTAAGTAATGAATAACTTAGAAGGAAAAATCGTATTAGTCACAGGCGCCTCTCGCGGCATTGGCCAAGCCATTGCATTATCATTGGGCAATGCAGGTGCAACTGTTATCGGCACAGCAACCAGTCAAAAAGGCGCAGACGCCATTAGTGCCACACTCAAAGATAACAATATTTCAGGCTTAGGCATGGCACTTAATGTTACAAACAACGAGCAAATTGCCGAGGTGATGAAAAATATTACCGAGTCTTATGGTGCGGTTGATATTTTAATTAACAACGCCGGTATCACACGTGACAACCTGCTTATGCGCATGAAAGAAGATGAGTGGGACGATATTATGAATACCAATCTGGCTTCTGTTTATAAAATGTCAAAAGCGGTGTTACGCGGTATGATGAAAAAACGTGCTGGTCGTATTATCTCTATTGCCTCGGTTGTGGGCGCAATGGGAAATGCTGGTCAAACTAATTATGCTGCTGCCAAAGCCGGCATCATGGGCTTTACCAAGTCACTTGCACGTGAAGTTGGTCCACGAGGAATTACGGTTAATTGTGTGGCGCCTGGTTTTATCAAAACTGATATGACAGATGCATTACCTGAAGAGCAAAAAGAAGCTTTATCTAAGCAAATTCCAATGGGTCGTTTGGGTTCAGTGGAAGAAATTGCAGGCTCGGTGTTGTTTTTGGCGAGTGATGCGGGTGCTTATGTAACTGCCCAGACACTTCATGTTAATGGTGGCATGTATACTGTTTAGTGTAATATTGCTGTTTTAACGGCTATATTTGGTAATTATTTTTTTATATTATTGATTGTTAAATATGATCTTAAGAACCTGTTAAATATATATGCCATTATTAAAATTCCAGCTAAGTTAGCAATAAGGTCACTAATCTCAAAAAACCTATTCTTTACAAATAGCTGACCAATCTCCATGGATAGGCTATATAAAAATAATAAGATTATATTTATATTGTTATTTGAATAGGATATTAATACAAATAATGTTGCCACTGCATAGGCACCCAAATGAAAAATCTTGTCTACATGATTGAAGCTAATTGGTATGTTAACTTGTGGCATGAGAGATAAATAAGCGATAGCAAGTAGCCATGTCCAGGCAACGATTTTGAGAAAAATATTTAAATAATAATCAAATGTAATTTTCATTTTTAATCATTATTCCTGTAAAGGTGGGGTTTGCAAGTTGAGTAATATATAATAGCTTGATTAAAACTATTATATATTTAGTTTAATTAACAATAGGAACGGTTATGTTAAAAATAAGAATTTTATTGATAGTGTGGGTTGGTATTTTTTCCAGCCAAACAATAGCTTTGAGTGCAGACCAGGCAATGAGCATGGTTAAAGCAAATCCAGCATTACTTAACACTCCACAAGCACAGGCAGAATTAGCAAAGCGCGGCCTATCTAAGGGTGATATAACAAATAAGCTTAACTCCACTGATAATAAGTCTGAAGGGGTTTTAGTTAATACAGCTATTAACAATGTGGATGTGGAATTAGAAAAATTAGAAGGTTTGGCTATTAAAGCTAAAGATACCTATGCCAATCCTTTATCTTATCAAAGTAATATTGATTTACTCAGATCAATTAAGTCTAAGCAGAGTATTAAAACTAATACAACTTTAGAGAGGTTTTCTAAAGTATTTTTCAGAAATAAAAATAAAACTGATCACGGCTCATTGCCAGTACCGGACTACTATGTTGTATCACATGGTGACATGATGAATATATGGGTGTACGGCGTTACTGAGGAGTCATTTGAGGCGGAAGTGGATAGTTACGGTAATATCAATATTCCAATTGTAGGGCCAATTGGTGTTGCAGGGCTAAGCTTTAAAGATGCTAAAAATCTAATTGTGGCAAAGCTTGTAACTGCATATATGAATGCATCAATTATTGTCAATATTTCTAAATATTCAACCATTCAGGTAAGTTTAACAGGCAATGTAAAAGCGCCGGGAATCTACAATATAAGTGCATTGTCAACGGCTAAAGATTTGTTGGTGCATGCAGGTGGTGTTAAGAGTAACGGTACTGTCAGATCAATAACACTTCAACGTGCTGATGGCTCAGTGCATGCTGTAGACTTATATGAATTACTATTAGGGCAGAATAATAAGCCCGCTTTATTTTTAAGAACAGGTGATGTAATTTATATTCCCAATGCGCATAAAGTAGTTAGCATTGCAGGCTCGGTAAATACGCCGGCCAAATTTGAGTTAAAAGTAGGTGAAAGTCTTGAAAAGCTAATTAATTACGCTGGCGACATTCATGCTGGTGGTAGTCATTATGGACTCAGAGTGTCAGGTTTTGATAATGAAAATACCCAAGTAAGAGTGGTAGATGCAAAGGATTCTAGCAGCTTTTCTTTAAATGATAGGGATAGTGTATATGTATATCCAATTGATAGTATTAAAGACCAATCAATAAGTATTTTTGGCAATATGGTTCGCCCTGGTAAGCGTGGGTTGATCGATAATGCTAGCTTAGCGAAGCTTATTGCGCATGAGGTTGATACTTTTGGCTTACAAGGTGTATTTTTGGATAATACTTTATTCGATTTTGCAATGATTAAGCGAAAAACTGACACTCTAGGAAGAGAATTTATAAGGGTAGATATAGCCAAAGTACTATCGGGCAATGCTGATATAAGCTTGCAAGCTGGTGATGAGTTATATGTATTTAATAAGTTAGATACTGCATTAAATCCGTATGTAAAAATTAATGGCACAATTGTTGCTAAAACCGGAGAGTTTCAGTTTATAAACGGTATGAGTGTAAGTGATTTAATTCAAGTGGCAGGTGTAAGTGGGCCGTATGATGATCAGAAGATAAAATTAGTTACTTATCAAGCTAAGGATTTAATGCCTAGAGTTTTGATCTTGACAAGTGCTCAGGCACAAAACACTTTACTGAGTGCTTTCGATGAAGTGGAGTTATTTGACTACTATAGTGTTAATCAAATTTCTAAGGCAGTTATCAATGGCGAGGTGAATTTTGGCGGTGAATATATAATCCATTCAAATATGAACTTATCAAGTTTGATTGCTTCAGCAGGCGGCCTGACAAATAAGGCTTATTTGGATAGAGCTGAAGTTTTAAGATATAAAATTAAAAATGGTGAGCGCACAAAAGAGATTGTGGCAGTTAATTTAAGTCAGGCAGATGATTTTATTCTAAACGACTATGATGAGGTGACTGTTTATCGCATTCCTAATTGGTATGAAAGGCAATCAATTACTTTGACAGGGCAGGTAAAATTTCCGGGCACATATACATTTAATGATGGAGATAGATTGTCAGATGTCATTACCAGAGCGGGTGGTTTTACTAATAATGCATTTTTATATGGCGCATCATTCGAACGTGAAAGCGTAAAAAGAATGCAGCAGCAAGCTTTAAAGGATGCAATGATGCGACTTAAGAAAAAGTTGGCAATTATAAGTTCACAGCCAAGAGAGGCCGGGGAAGGTCAAATGGACAAGGCTGATTTAAGTGAAACTTTAAGCGTACTTACAGAGCAAGGTAGTGCACTTACGCCGCTAGGTCGAGTCACTATTAATTTACCGAGTAATATTAGCGTACTCAAGGGTAGCTCATCAGATATTATTCTTAAAGATGGTGATAAGCTAAATATTCCAACATCAAATGACACGGTAATGGTTATTGGCGAAGTGATGAGTCCAACGGCGGTAATCTATGATGATGATGATGATGTCATGTCATACATATCTAAAGTGGGCGGCTTTACGCCAATTGCTGATGATGGTCAAATTTATGTAGTGCATGCAAATGGTGAAGCTCAACAGTTTGGTGGCGATTTATTTTTAAGTACCCAGGCACAAGTAAAACCAGGTGATGTAATTGTGGTACCGCAAATGTTAATTACAAGTACCGGCATGCAAGTTGCTAAAGATATCTCTAGTATTCTGTATCAATTTGCAGTAACTGCAGCCTCTCTTAAAACAGTAGGTGCATTTTAATCATGCCAGTCCAAGAAAATACACCTGAATATTTACAAGAAGATGAAATTGATTTAAGAGAGTTGTGGGCAACCATAATGAAGCATGGGCGTGAAATTATAAAATTTAGTGCCGTGATTACCATATTGGCATTGATATACGCTTTGTCTATTCCCAATAGTTATAAGTCACATACTTTGTTGACTCCTCAGGAGCAGTCAAAGCCGGCCTTAGGTGGCGGGCTCGCAGCGCTCGCAGGTATGGCTGGAGTTAGTCTTGGAGGTGGTAGTGCCGATGCCTCTACCTCTTTAGAGGTGATATTAAAAGATTATAATTTTAACAAAGCAGTGATTAAAAAGCATGACTTGGTGAAGCGTATTTCTAGTGATAATCAAGAGAAAAACATGGTATTTGCGTTTGGCTTTGGCGGTATTTATAGGCTATTTAGTAGTAAAAATAATGATAAGAATTCTTCTGAAAATGAAAAAATTTTTTCAGCATATAAAGCGCTACAGAGTATGGTGTCATTATCATCAGATAAAAAGACAGGCCTGATAACGCTTGGTGTAACAGCTCAGGATAGGTTTTTAGCCAAAGAATTGGTGGATATTTACTTGATGGAGTTAACGGCACACCTTAAGCAGATGGAGATTAAAGAAGTGCTTAAGAAGATTAAGTTTTATAAGCAAGAGTTAGTGGTAACAAATGACATTCAGTTAAAGACACAAATATCAGGACTACTATCTTCTTTAGTGCAAAAAAAAGTGCTATCTAGCTCCAATGAGTTTTATGTAGTGAGTCAAATGATTGAGCCAAGAGTCGCTCATGTTACAGAGAAGACTAAGCCAAAGCGTAGTTTGATTTTGGTGCTAGCCGTAATTATGTCACTTATGATTGGTGTGTTTGGGGCCTTTTTTAAAGAATTCCTAAACAAGAATCGCCAAAATGCTCAGTAAGCTAACAAAATTCTTAGTTTTAGCTTCCCTTTTTACAGGTGGTGCGGTTGCGAATGATTTAAAAATTCGCAAAGGATTTTCTCGTTTAAGTTATGACAATCTGTCTCTACCTAATAGCGAAAAAATGGGCCTATTGGGTAGTAGTTATTTGCTTAATTTCGATGATAGTTATGCAGGTTTAGGTGTGTATAGCGCAGTAGATGGTCAACGCGGTGGATTTTTTACTGGTGGTATTGAGTTGGGCCATAAAATTAAATTAGGTAGTGGACTTTCCTTGGATGGTGGTATGTTTGTTGGTGGTGGGGGCGGTGGATCTGCACCACAAGGAGGCGGGTTAATGCTTAGGCCACATATTAGCTTAACTAAGAAAGTTGCTGGTGTAAATCTTGGCTTGGGCATGAGTAAGATTAATTTTCCAAATGGTGATATTGACTCAAGTCAGTTGGGAGTGCAATTAGACATACCTTTTGGATTTATCTATAAAGATTTTAATAGTCAAAAAACTAATAATAATGATGTTTTGACCTTGGATTCTAATACCGATTTGCGTATTGGTTGGCAGGATCATTACATGGCGCCAACTTATCAGCATTATGCGCTAGATTCCGGTGTAAAAAATACTGGTGGCACAGTAATGGCTAATGGTATGGATTTAGTTGGATTTGAGTACGGCACTAAATTGGGTAATAGTTATTATTATTTGGAAACCGCAGGTGCTGGTAGCAAGGGTACTGATGGATTTGCAGAGTTATTAGGTGGATTAGGTTATAGTAAAGATTTTGGTCATAATTTTGGCTTCAATATCAAGGCGGCGCTCGGTGCAGCTGGCGGTGGCGGCGTGGATACTGGTGGTGGATTGATTCATAAGAAAAGTATAGGTATGTATATTGCTGGCTTTAATGACATGTCATTATCTGCCGAAATAGGTAGGGTTGGTGCATTTGACGGTGAGTTTAAAGCGGATACATTCAAGCTCGGATTACAGTATCCATTTAAATTATTGTCAGCTGGTGACAATGTGCGAAAATCTAGCAATTATGATTACACAGATAGTGGGTTATGGGGTGTTCGAGCGGCTCACCAAACCTATATCGGCTCTGATACATTACGTAAAAATTCTGATAAAAATCCTGTGCAGTTGCTAGGCATAAAGCTTGATCGATATTTAGATGACGATACATATTTAACTGGTCAAGCTTTGGCAGCCTACAAAGGTGAAGCGGGCGGCTATGCTGTTGGATTAGTTGGCATTGGTCAGGAGTTAAATGTAACTAAAAAACTAAGCTTATTTGCAGAGCTTGGTATTGGTGTTGCTGGTGGTGGAGGGATTAACACTGGTGATGGTTTAATTATGCAGCCATCTATAGGTCTTAATTATAAACTTGACTCTGGATTAAGCTTTCAATCCTCTGCTGGAAAAATGCAATCTATTAATAATGGTGGTGATACTAATGTACTAGAGTTTGGATTGCAATATCAATTTGGCACGGTAGAATAAATTACATTAGTCTTAAATAATTTATGTTATTTTACAATTCATAAAGATCTATAATCAGTGCTATGAATATTCCTAAACATGTCGCCATTATTATGGATGGTAATGGTCGTTGGGCTACAGCACATGGTGTGCCAAAATTTGAAGGTCATCGACAAGGTGTAAAGGCTGTGCGAGAAGTGGTTCGTCGATCTTCTCAAATTGGCGTTAAAACATTAACACTATTTGCTTTTAGTACAGAAAATAAAAATCGGACCGAAGATGAGGTTGGCTGGCTATTTAAATTATTCCTTGCTACCTTAAGGCTTGAGGTAAGCAAACTTAACAAGGCCAATATCCGTCTAGAAATTATTGGCGATTTATCAGTTTTTGGTGAGAAGTTGAAAAAGGCGATTCATAGTGGGGTTAGCTTATTATCAAGCAATACTGGTATGAAGCTAGTCATTGCTGCTAATTATGGTGGTCAGTGGGATATTACTCAGGCAGTCAAAAAAGTGGCTGAGAGTTGTACTCAAGGGAAGATAGAGCTTCATGAAATTAATGAAAAGCTTGTTGGAAGTTGCATGTGCCTCTCTGGAAATCCAGTAGATTTATTAATTCGTAGTAGTGGTGAGCAGAGGATTAGTAATTTTATGCTATGGCATCTGGCTTATAGTGAAATGTATTTTACCAATACCTTGTGGCCAGATTTTAACGAAACTGAGTTTGATTTGGCAATTGATAGCTATCAATTGCGCGACCGTCGTTTTGGAGAAAAACACTGATTTTTTTTAAAATCCCCATCCTATTGACACCGCAGAGCTTGAGGAGTTGTTAGAGTGTGAGCCAATGAATCGGTAGATAATTTTATTTTCATCATCATGGTGAGATACCCCTAGGGCAACCGCCTTTTCATTATTGTGCCGCCCTATGGCAATAGAGAAATTTGACTCACCATTCATGGCTTGTGGTAATGCGGCAGCTGCAAAAGCCTGCGCTAAGCTTGAGTCTACATAGCGCTTACTAGTAGCATGCATTGGCTCAATAGGGTCGGGCACGCTTAGGGATCCAAGTACCTGGGTGCTATGCCCGATTCTGCCGATATTTAGTTTATTACTACTAGAGTACATAGTGTCTTGATTGCCGTTATCTTCGAACACAACTGAATTTTGACCAATATGAATTGTATTGTCGTTCTGTCGTATCATGTCGTTCAGATTGCCAATGGAACCGGCATTTGTTGTTATATTTGTAGTATTGGTAGCTATTGAGTTATCTCGAGTGATATTGGTATTTTTAATGCTGTTAATATCTGTCAAATTTGTTTGAATACTATCACTGTTAGATAGGATTGTATTTGTATTTGTAGTGATGTTCGAAAGATTATTATATATGTCGCTAGTATTGGTTGTAATGATTGAAGTATTGTTGGATGTGGAGATTGAATTGTTAGCAATAGATACACCTTGAGTTGTGTTGATATTTTGAATACTAACTATATTTGAATAGTTTGCGCCAATATCGGAATTATTGCTAGAAATATTATTAGCATTTACACTAATCGAATTCACATTGCTCATGATATTGTCGATATTTGTAGAGATTAGACCATCTTGCATTGTATTGTTGGCTTGAATATTGCTAATATCTGAAGCGTTAGATCCGATAGAGGTTGTGTTAGATACTATACTTGTCTCGTTTCCGACAATATTAGCTATGCTTGTATTAATTAGGACATCTTGAGATGTATTTTTGGATTGTATTGAACTAATGCTTGATAAATTTGTAGATATATTGCTTGTATTGGTTGCAATGGAATTTGTATTTGTGTTGATATTTCCAGTGTTACTGGCAATAGCCGAACTGTTTGTATTTATTGAACTTGAGTTGCTGGTTATATTGCTACTATTATTAGATATTGAATTTAGATTGCTAGCGACATTCGATGTATTTGAACTAATTAGATCATCTTGGGTTGTGTTTGTTGTTTGAATTGCATCAATAGAGTTTGTATTGATGATTGTGTTTGAATTGTTTGTTGATATTGAGCTTAAGTTTGAAAAGATATTTGTCAAATTGGTTGAAATATCTCCACTATTGGCAGAAATGGAGGCGTCTTGAGTTGTATTGGTGGTGTTAATAGTACTAATATCATCAATATTGGTAGATATGCTATTTGTATTTGAGTCAACGTTTGATTGGTTTATTGAGATATTAGTAGTATTTGCACTGATAGAATTTTCATTTATAGAGATGAGCGAATCTTGATCTGTGTTGGTTGTTTGGATTGAATTTGTATTGCTAGTAATTCTGGCGCTGTTAGCCGATATTGAGTTAGTGTTGGATGTTGTATTTGTGATATTAGTTGTAATGCTATTTGCATTTGAACTAATGCTTGTTTGATTGATTGAAATATTGGCCGCGCTTGTTGCAATGGTTGATGTGTTGCTAGAAATATTGGATGAATTAGAAGAAATTGACGTATCTTGAGTTGTATTTTTAGATTCAATGGTAGCTATGTCAGAACTGTTGTTAGAAATAGATGCAGAATTAGTACTAATAGAGTTTGTATTGCTTGTGCTATTAGCTGCATTGCTGGCGATTGAGGTATCTTGAGATGTGTTGACTGTTTGAATAGAGCTAATTGAATTTGAATTGCTAGTGATATTGGCACTATTAGATGAAATAGAGTTGGCATTTGAAGATGTATTTGTATTAGTTATGATAATGCTATTTGCATTGTTTGTTATATTTGAACTGTTAGTTAATAGGCTGTTTGTATTTGAATTAATGTTGGATGAGTTTGTTGCGATAGAAGAGTCTTGAGATGCGTTCACAGTTTGAACTGTGTTAATTAAATTTATATTTGTTGAAATATTATTGCTATTATTGCTAATATCATTTGTATTTGATGTTATTAAGCCATCTTGAGCATCGTCTGTGTTTTGTATGCTATCAATGCTCGAAGTGTTCATTGTAATGCTGGTGCTATTAGATGAGGTGAGGTTGGAATTTGAAGTTATATTTGTAGTATTAGTCGAAATATTATTTGAGTTTGCTGCAATATTGGCTGTATTTGTTGCAATACCGGACTCATTATTTGAAATTAATGAGTCTTGAGAGGTGTTAACCCCTTGAATTACAATAATTGAATTTGTATTGTCGTTGTTATTTGCCGTATTTAAATTAATATTTCCTTGATTTATTGAAATAGTGCCAGCATTGGAGGATATCGATGCATCTTGAGATGTATTAATAGATTTTATGATTCCAATATCTGAACTATTGGTTGAACTATTGACCAAATTTGAGTTAATTGAGTCGGTATTGCTAGTAATGCTGACATTGTTAGATGAAATTTTGCTGACATTTGAAGATACATTTGCATTAGTTATGATAATGCTATTTGCATTGCTAGAAATTGATGAGTCTTGAGCTAAGTTGTTTGTTTGTATTGAACTGATGGAATTGACATTGTTTGTGATATTAGCACTGTTGGATGAAATGCTACTTGTGTTTGATGCTATTGAGGAGGTATTACTTGAAATGGCACCAGCATTGGAGGATATCGACGCATCTTGAGATGTATTTTTAGATTTAATGGTAGATATTTCACCACTATTAGCGGATATATTTGTAGAATTTGTGCCAATGGAGTTGGTATTGCTGGTGATATTAGCACTGTTGGATGAAATAGTGCTAGAATTTGAAGTTATGCTTGCGCTGTTTATAGAGATGCTATTAACGTTGGTTGTAATGTTGGTTGAATTGGCGCTAGTTGCAGTATCGACATAGGCTTTAGTAGTTGCATGATTATCACCGGTTGGTGTTTGTACACTAAGTGTGCCGAGTACACTTGTGTTGTGAGAAGTGCTAGTGCCGATTTGCAGTTCGTTAATGCTTGATGCGATTTCATCTTTGCCGCTAGCTGAAGTTGATGAATCTTCAACAGTAAAGGAATTTTTACCAATATGCACAACATCGCCAACCTTGCGCACCATGCTGTTACCAGAAGAATCCTTTAAAGTATTAACCGTTAAATTTCCATTTATGGTCA
>Ga0233437_1001226_pt1 | contig 48519 bp, 17 predicted proteins | sample SI_122_August201_FD_182714 | JGI IMG/M metagenome (GOLD analysis project Ga0233437, IMG submission 182714) | Seawater microbial communities from Saanich Inlet, British Columbia, Canada - SI_122_August2016_200_MG | ecosystem: Environmental > Aquatic > Marine > Inlet | place: Canada: British... | reverse complement strand
CTGCTTCTTTTGGAGCTTCTTTAAAAACTGTTGATGATTATAATAAGACTATGCTAGGTTTATCATCTAGTGTTAGTCGTTTAGGTATAGGTATTACTGGTCTTGAAAACAATCTTGGCAGAGTAGGTAAGGAGATGTCTCTAACAAAGGTAGAAACTAATAAGTTGTTTAATGATTTCCAATCTGGCATGAGAAATATTTCTCTTGGAGATTTTGAAGATATTATGAAAAGGATTCGCAAAACTGTGGGTTCTAATGCTGATGCTATGGGAAAAATGAGTTCTTCCATTGCTGAATTGTCTCAAAGTTATCCATCTCTTTCTATGGCAATGAAAAATCTAGCTGCTTCTGGTGGGGCTATGTCCTCCACAGAAAAAAGTTTGCTTAAAACAAGAGTTAGTAATTTATATATGATTGGAAAAATTTCTGACGCTCAGTATAAGCAAATAACTTCCTATATCCAAGGTAATCAACAGATTGGAAAATGGGACAGTAAACGCAAAAAAGAGATGGATGCTCAAGTTAAAGCGATTCAAGACTTTAAAAGGCAGTGGGAAAATGTTTCAATGGCTGTTGGTCAAACATTAATGCCAGTTATGGTTGATATTTCTAAAAGGATTAAGGGAGCACACGAATGGACGGAAAAATGGCTAGGTTCTTCTAAGAAATTAGGAATTGCTCTTGTGGCGGTGATGGCTGGTATGGGGGCTTTAAAACTTGGTGGAGGCTTGCTGATGGGAAAAATGATAGGGGGATCAGCGGCAAAAGGTTTAGCTAAAGGAGGTATGGGTGGAGTAGGGGGAATTGCTTCTTCTTTAAAACCAACTAATGTTTTTGTTGTAGGTATGGCTCCAGGCGTAATGGGTAAAATGGGAGTTGGAACACAGCCTAGTACTAATATTCTAAGTCCTGGTGGGATTCCTGGAGCATCTAGCAAATTGTCCACAAATAAGTGGTGGAATGGAAAACTTGGCAAAGGTGGAAAAATGTCAGGTATGGGCCAGATGGGAAAATTGAAAGCATTGCCAGGTGGAGGTTTGATGACTGCTGGAATTATGGCGGCAGGTGCTCTTACGGCAGCTGGTGGGCATGTGCTTGGAAATAAGATGAGGGAAAAAGGTAAGAAGATGGGGGGATTCAAGGGTTACGCGATGGAAGCAGGAGGCAACCTAAGTCGAGTTGGTGGAGCAGCAGCAGGTGGAGCAATGATTGGAGGAAGATTGGGAGGTCCTCTAGGAGCAGCGGTAGGTTTGGCAGCAGGAGCTATTGGAGGTTTTACAAAACTTTTATGGGATGAGACTATTGGAGCAAAAGCAGCTTCAAAAAAAGCGAGACAAGCAAAACAAGATAAAGGCCAATTTGCAAGGGACTTTAAAAAAGAAGAAGAGGCTGCTGCGAAAGGCAAATTGGAAAAAGAAGATACTGCAAAGATGCAAGAAGCGGCTGTGGGAGCAGCTGGTGGAGGAAATATAGCTCAAGTTTTTGGTGATACCAAAATGGCGGCAGCACAAGCACAGGCAAAATATGATGAAGCAGTTGAAAAAGGTGGATATGAAAAAAAGCATGAAGTATTGCAAGATCAAAAAGAAAAATTGGAAAGAGCCAAAGCTTTATTCGATGAGAAATCATCTAAGATGAATGATGATGAAAAGTCAGGTGGTCAAAAAGTTTTAAAAACAATGCAGGAAGAATACGATGCTGCTGAAAAGAAATTAAAAACTGAAGAAGAAAACAATACAACTCTTCAAGACACTTTAAGAATAAAAAATGAAACAGCGGCAGTGGCAGAAACAATTAAAACATTAAGTCAAGCCCAATTAAGCATAGCGGAAAAAATAGAGGCATTAGCTGGATCTCGTCTTAGTTATTTGGATGCCGTTATTGATAAAACAGCGTTGACAGGGAAACTTGAAGAAGGGAAGGTTTTAGCTGCATATAATAAGGGAATGGAAGCTCTTAAAGGAAAAGAAGTTGCTTATAGGGCAGCTCTAGATATTCTTGAATCTGATTTAACTGTTACACAGAAGAAAAATAAACTGATGGAAGATCAAAGTAAAGAAGGCAAAATAATGTATGCTGGGCTAAAAGAAATGGGGGCCTTTGCTGAAGATGAAGTTGAACATCAAAATGCGATAGAGGGTGTTAAGACTAAAATATTAGGAATAACAAGAGAACAATCTGATGCTACTAATTCTCTGACAAAGATGTATGATATACAGCTAGCAAAGCAGGAGCAATTATCTACTCAAGCAGGATTAATGGTTCAATTAGCAGATAATTATGCTATTGGTGTTGGTGCTGCTGCTAGTATGAGAATAAAACAATATCAAGCAGAAGAGCAAGCTATTAATGTTTTAGAAGATCAATTAAATATGCAGATGATGCTTGCTTCACAGGCAGGAGCATCTGAGGAAACAAAAAATAAAGTTTACGATATAGAAAATAAGATATTACAAAAACAAATGGCTCAAGCTCAACAAGTTAAAGCATTAAGAGATGGTTGGGTTTCAGCTATTGGAGCTATGAATACAGGTGCTGGAGGTTTTACAGATATTATTATGACTCAAAATAAGGGTGTTGCTCTAGGACAAAAACTGGCTGGTTCAGTCGAGGCCCAAATTCTTGGTCGCCGCGGGGCTGGTGAAGGTTATAATAGATCAGAAAGATTTAAAGCTAGGAGAAATAGTTTTGGAAATGTTCAAGGGCTAGGAACCGCATCGATAGATAGTGGTGGAAGAGATAGGTGGGCTACTCCTTTCAGTGATGGTAGAGATCTGAGATTTTTAGAGACAGGAACTGGAAGTGGAAGGGAAAAAACTCAAGAACTTATTAATGAAATGGTTCGTGGAGGAAGAGATATAACAGAAGGTGGAGGTTTTGCATTAGGAGCAGGGGATAAAACTATGGGAGCATGGTTAGCAGGGAATAATCAAGGTCTCAATTTTACAAATGGTCAAAGAAAGGGTATGTCTAGGAGTAAGACTTATCGAGGTGGAGCAGGAGGCGGGGCAGGTTCAGTTGCAGGAGAAGTTTATATAGATGCTAAAAATGTTTATATAAATGGCAGTAATTTAGGAGGGACAGGTGGCTATGGTAGACCTCAGCATTTCCCATCGGCAGCAGGTGGAGCAGCAGGAGCAGGTGGAGCAGGTGCAGGTGGAGCAGGTGCAGGTGGAGCAGGTGCAGCAGCGGCAGCGGCATCTCCCGCAGCAGCAAAAAAACTACTTGAGGCAGAAGAGAAATCTTATCAATTAATGACGAGTGATTCTGAGAAGTTAAAAGATGAATTCCATGCTCTTAGAGATAAAAGGAATAGGCAATTAGTGGCGGACAGAAGTCAAAGACGTTATGGCGGTGGCGGCATGGGTGGTGTAGGAAAGCCCCCCCCTTCTTTAGTTACCGTATCTCAAGAATCTGTTCATGAAGCAAGCGAGAAATGGAATGCCACGAAGAAATCTTTAAAAGATATGGCAAAATCTATAGCATCTAAAAAAGCCAATGTAGCAACAGCGGCAGCGGCAGCGGAAGCAGCAGCAGCGGTAGCAAAAAAATCAGCAAAGACTCCAGGAGCAAAAAGAGTAGATTATACCGCTCGTGGTCAAGCGTGGGAATATAATAAAGTTTCAGCAGATATAAAAGAAAAAGAACTACAATTTACTGATATGTTGAATAGTATGGAGGATGGAGGAACAGATCCTCAAAAAGAGAAATTAGCAAAAATTGTTAGTTCTTTAGAAAATGATTACGCAGCACGAGGTAAAGCAGATAAAAGACTTCTTGATATGGGATGGGATGTGAGTAAGTTAGGAAGACCAGATCCTAATCAAATTAGTCCTGATTATACAAGAGGAGTTGGACGAACTCCAGTTCCAGTAGGAGCAGGAGGGGGAGGAGTAGGAGGGGGAGGAGTAGGAGGGGTTACTAACAATATAATAACTAATGAGATAAATCTTGAATTTAAAGGCCCTAATAACGTAGCAACTGCTGCGAATGGTGAGAAACTGATACTTGGAGTTTTAAATGAAACTTTTGAAGCAACAAATTATGCATAGGCGTATTAAATAATGGCATTTGATAATAGAAGAACATATCTTTGTTACAATAATAAGGATTTAATCAGAGATGGTTTTATACCTAATTTTATAAGAAAGTCATATCGAGCAGATAACAGTTTAACAAACCCTGTTACTAATTTTAATTTTAGAAGATTAAAAAATCGCCCTAAGGGAGTTACCTATACTATCAAAAGACTCGAAACTGATTCTAGTATTATCGTAGAAGTTATAGAGAGGAAGAAATTACTACCAGCTGAAAAATTAATGATAGAAATAGAATTTAGTAAGACTATGAAAAATGCTGTTTCTCATCCTGTTAGTCCAACTTCTCTACCTATGACTCCTGTAGCTGGTTTGGTTGGCAATGCAGGACTATCTGCCATAGGTTTTGGTGGTTTTAGTACTGGGTTTACCGAGATGACGTATCATCTTTTAGAATCTGGTACAAAGATAAATAAAAGAATTTCAATCACACAAGAAATTATAGATTCAGGAATTATTCAAGTTGGTGGTTTTCCTTTATCTATTTTTGGTATAGTTCAAGAGCACACAGAAGTAATAGGTGTAGATACAGACCCTGCTATAGATGATATAATTAAGGATTATAAAACATTACACCCTCAAGCTAGGTTTAGAACAAAAACATCTTCTGGTTCTCTACGTGTGGAAGTAGAGGCTTACCTTGGACTAGATTTTAAATCTAATGAAGAATTTGATCAGTTTGACAAATTAGGTAAATTTAGTAGCGGATCTTTTCAAGGAACAGGAAGAAAAAGAATTGATGGAGCTACTGATTCTGATGGGTTATATGGTGGTAGGGCTAATGCGTGGTTAAGAGTAGTCGAAAATGCAGGAGATTCTGGTTTTGACGCATCAGAGTCAGAAAGAAGAGAAGTTGTTCTTTTTGAAGATCAAGATCAGTTGTTTGTTAAAATAGTTGATGATGATAGGACTTTAAAATTTAGAGGAGATAATAAGGAGGCATTGGGTGGAGGAGTATATCCTTTTAAAATTAGAGGAACAACAGGTATAGATGTTACTGATAGTCAGATAAGAATTAATACGAATGATCTTGTTATAGGTGACATAATTTACATAACATATAATGCGACTGTAGGAGATAGGCATTTAAGACAGAACGTAGATCATAAGGGAACTATAGGGCAGGGTAATACTGTTGGTATTATTGGGTTTCAAGCTGCGGTAGCTAGTGAGCAGGATATTTTTGATTACAAAATAAAAAGTTGGAAAGTTCCACCATTACCTGATGGAATAACTTATCCTATTATAGATCAAGTGACGGACGATTATACATCTGATAGTGATTATAAATTGACTTTAAATGAATTTTTGAATATTGATGCTCAGCAAAGAGAAGATGATTTAGTGTTGACTGGTAATGAGGCCACTATTATTGAAGGATGGAGATTATCAGAGGCTATCTTATGGAGAAGAATAGATGATTTCTTTGCTGCTGATTATCGTGGCATTATACATATAAGAAATAGGGAATTTGGAGGAATTATATTTCCTCGTTCTTCGATAAGAGATCAGGAATGGTTTACTGAGTATTTAGAAAGTTTATCTTTTACTTTTCCTACAGGCCCTGTTGATCTTGATGATCCTGTCAATGAATTTGACGAGCCTAATCTAACTTATCTTCCTACTGATTTAGAGAAAACTCTGGAGTCTCAAACTAATTTTAGAGATATGGAGGGATTTTTATTTGATTCATCAGAGATAGTAAACAGTTTGCTTTTTGATAGAGAAAAATTACATTATTATAGGCCATTTGCTGATGCTTTAAAAACTGTAAGTAAATATATAGAAGATGAACCTAAAACAGGTGTAGGGATAACTCATCTTGATTTATTATATTTGCTTTGTTCTTCAGTTACGACTTTCACAGAAACTGAAACTATAGATGGAGAAACTATTACAAGAAGGACACATTCTTATGATAAATTTGATTATACGAATTGTGAAAGTATTAATTTGAAATATTATGATTTATCGTATGGGGTTTTCGACAACACTCATGCTCAATTTAATAAAAGTCGCAATTGTGATGAGGACCCTCCTCTTAGGAGTTATAATTATTTTAGTACAAATAGAGATGCTAATAGGGATGGACAGGGCATATGGTATGATAGAGGGTTTATAGAAAATGAGATAGCCGAATGGAGGCCTAGAGGTGGGACTATAAATAGTTATTGGAAATTAGAAACTCCTTATTTTTGCGGAGATTTTAATAATAGTACTAGAGTCTATATCGAAAAAATGGGAGGCAATTCTTTAGATAATTATAGCTGGATATATGTTGATACTGATCCATTTGTACCTAATAATATATCAGCCGATTCTAATCACAATTCTTCAGAATCTATTGTTGTATTTAGTGAAAATATTATGCATGATGGATTAAATTATCATAGAATAAGTGATAGCGTTTTTGATAAATATTTTCCATTAATAAAAATAGATAAAACAAAAAATCATATTAGAGATACATATGAGCATACTGTTGATGGTGATGTTGTTGAAGAAGCATACGATCATGACAAGAATTTTATAACTGGTCAAAATAGAATTATAGGAGATTCTCCAAGTTATTCTTATGGCATCCCTATAACAGAAGATATTTTTAAAGTGTGTAATACCTTATGTGAACCTGATAGTGCTGAATCTTTAACTTTCTGGTTTACTAAGGATTTATTAAATGATACATGGGATGATGGAACATCTTTTGATTTAGATTTTGCTGATGACCCTCCAAGAGCCAATATACCAGAAGACTGGTATATCAAAGAGATTGAAATACAATTTTCTTATAATTCGGTACCTCCTAAATCTATCAATAGATATATATCTTTTTATTTTGAGGATTCTGAAAGTTCAATAAGTGACCTTATGGCTGTAGAAAGCTCTCCTAAGGGTAATAGTTTTGTTGTTAAATTTAACTTGAGGTATCATTTTGGTGGTCCAATTCAGTTTTTAAAAACATTTTGGAAAAATGTAAATATTAATAGTGTTAAAGCCAGATTCGCTCTGGGGGGAGATCAGTCTATTGAAAGAGCTTTTAATTTGGATACATATAAAATTGCTTCTGGACAAAGTGGAGTTACTTACGATCCGCAAGGTAGGATATTAGTATTTTATGCGAACGAGTCAACAAGTAATATCGATATCGCTGCTTCGTATGATGATGGAAATACATGGGCATATGATAGAAATATTATACGATTAACTTCTAGTGAAACGGCAACAATGCCTTTTGCTTTTAAGGATACCAATAATAGTTTTGTTCATTTATTCTATGTGCTTAATGATAAATTTTTAATGTATAAAAAAATAGATACTGATTTAATAGATGTTTCTAATGGTATTGTAGAGCCGAAAATCCCAGACACATATGAAGCAGGAGATTATGATATTAATTTAGATAATCCTGAAGGAGATTACTGGGGAGATTTTTCGTATAATGGAGTTTTGTTAAGAAGAGAGCCAAGTTATTTTGTTGTTGGTAGTGCTAGTGATGATTATTATATAGATCAAATAGAGATAATCCAACAGATTAATGCTTCAAATGCTCTTTTAGCAGGCACTCCTAATAGTGATAAAATTCAAACTATTCGTTTTATACCTGCTAGTAATGATTCGGAGATGAGAGATGATTTTAACGGATCTCCTTATGCTATTTATATATCAGATGATGGAGTTTTAAGATTATTTTTTGTTAGCAATAGTAAGTTGTCTATTAAAGGCAGTTACAACTATATCACTTGGCAATATGACGTATTTGAGCAATCAATACACAAAAATTATATGGACGATGAGTTAAATAGAGGTTTTACTGAAGATGTGTCGAATGTACAAATAGTTAGAAACGATTATGATAAATCTTTAGTTTCTGTTCTTTATTTTCATAATGGAATGTTATTTATAAGGCATTTTTATACTAGTTTTTTAACTCCATGGTATGATTCTGAAGGTAATTTACATGACGAATATATAAGGAGTCATTTAGAGGTTACGGATGAAGATCCAGATGCTAGCCCTCCTAAAAAAAGAACCGTTCATGTTCCTATATTTTTAGTTGGAGTTATTCCAGAAAAAATTAGAGATAGTATTAAAGATGACATAGATACTGGCACTGTAGCAGAGGATTCAGATTTAGCTATATATTTTCCTTACAAAGATCCTGATGACCATACTGGGCTTACAGAGCAGGAGATAAGGGAATTAAATAAAAAGATGGTCGATATATTCGACATAGGGACAGTAGTTTATAAGGATGCAGTTACAGGAGAAGGTATAGAAACGGATTTTTCGATAGATATAAATACTCAACCTTATGCCTACACGACATCTAAGGGGTTGATTAGAATTTTTTATAAGGACAATTTTGGGCGTATTAATGGCATAATAATAGATTCGTTAAGAGATCCTAAATTAGAAGTTATGAATATATTTAATGGTTTATAAAAATGGCTAAAAAAGATTATAATTTTAGAGAAAATGTAACAGATATAAAAGAAGAATGGGGTGATTACGCTAACACTGCTAGGGATAAATGTGGTTGGCCAGACAATAAAGGAGAACCAGCATTTAACGCAGGTCATGTTCAGTTAAAATGTTTTATAAATAATACATGTCCATTTTATAAAACACCGTATAAAGAAGATAGTATAATTTTTAACTCTGCCACATTTGATGAGTTGATAGGAACTCTGCCAGAAGCTATAACAGGATCTTTAACATCTACACCAGGGCTTGAGGGCATATATTTTACTCCAAGAAAAGTTTTTAGACATAATTATATGAATATATATAGTCCAGATACTGATAGCACATTATACAACTCACACGCTAGTAGCAATTATAAATTAGAAAATTTTGAAGTTTATTACAAGAGTGTAACTAAAGATCGAGTAACTGGAGCTGATAAGACATTGTATAGAGCGGAGCATGACTGGATTATTCTTCCTAGTCTTTTTGATAGTAATTCTTGTGCAGACGCAACTGTGCCTGAGTGTAATACTAAAGCTCAATGGATTTATTATGATAAAAAAGTTACAATTAACAGGTATGAAGACAGTGATTTAAAACTTGATTATCCAGAATATTATTATAATGAATATATAGACAGTGTTGAGGAAGACGAAGATGGAAATTTTATTCCCAAACCTGGAGTAGATCCAAAGATATTGCCATTTAATATTCAAATGCCCGTTCAGGCAAATATATATGATAAAAATGCTCTTGGTATTCATTGGAGAGTGCGTAAAAGAACTCCCATATTTAAAGGAGCAGATTTTTTCATTAGATTTTATAAAGAAGCTCAGGAGCCAGTAAGATATATTTTTCAGGGAAATAAGGATAAAGTTGTTAAGTTTAAGAGAATTAAGTATAGACCATTAGATTATACTTGGGATGGTCCTGACTCAATGGTTTTAGTTAACTCTTTAGATAAAAATAAAAAATACGCTAATGAGGCAGTTAGGCCAGCTAAAGGTGCTAAAAATTCGAATTTGTATGATTTTTATACACAAGCATATTATATTATAGAAATGGTAGGAATAGAAAAGAAGGGGTCTCAAGTTCGTTATTTTATTGTGATACCTCATCGAGGCTATCCTATATTTGTTAATTTCTTCAGGACTGAAGATGGTAAGGGAGTTATTTCTCAAAAATTAGGTCAGCCATTTAGGGGGGTTAGCGGAGCTAGTTTGATCAATGCTCCATTTTTTGATATTGTTGTTAGGAATCATTTAGGCAGATTAGCAATTCAATTTGAAGGAGATGGTTTTGGAGAGATACCGCCATGGATTGTGGAAAGAGTAGATAGAGTTCCTAAAAAACTTACTGCTAAACAAGAAGCCGCTGGTGAAACTTCTTACATGGTTGAGGAGATAAGGAATTTAGTTATTCCAAAGGGGCATATATCTATTTGGGGTGGTAATATAAGATGTGGTTTTATTTTTGGTTATTTACAGTATTCAGAAAGTCTTATGTCATTTATTTATCCTCCTAAACATACAGATGATAGTTCTGATTCCGAAGATAAGGAAGATAACGATAAGGCTTTTACTAAAATTGATCCAAAAGAAGTATACCATTCTTCTGATTATTTTGAAAGCGATCCCTTGTGGCTTCCTATGAATAGGGATGGGGAGGGGGAGGAGGATGTTAAGGCAGTTCATGCTATATCTTTTGAAGCTCATTCTGAATCACAGTTGGAAAAGGGTTCTATAGGAGATTCTCAAATAGAGTTTGATAAGGCTCCATTATTTACTCAAGATGCTCAGTTTTATAGAAATTATAATGAGGAAGTAACAAACAAGGCAAAGAAAGATAAAAAATGGAAGCAAGGATATTTTTACTATAACAGTCCAGTAAAAGAATTTTCTTTACCAACTAATAAAGGGTTTGCTCCGAAAACTTCTAATATTATAATTCAAAAATATAAATATTTAAACTATGAAAGAACTAGGCATCAGGGTTTCGATACTTATGTTGGCATGATGTGTGGGGATCATTATTTTAGCAAGACGGATAATTCTAATTATTGGTCATCTTTTGATGTAAATCCTATTCTTGCAAACCCTTCATTTTATTCACCTAGTACTAGCTTGCCATCAAATGATGGTGGTTGGTATTTACGAGATTGCAAGACTCCTATTTTAGCTCATGTTAGGTTGATTTCTTTTTTCTCGGATCTGCCAAGATGGGAAGATGGAACTTCTATTGCCTCTGGCACGCGAAGAGACCCTGAGGAGGAAAAGCAAATAGATGATCCAGACGATCCAGGTAACAAAATAGCAGCACCGTTAAGTAAAAATTTTATTGATGCTTCTGACCATGTTATGAATTTTTCTCATTCTTGGACATCTACTAGTATGACTTCTCTTGAGCATAGTGGAACTATTCAATTTTTTCTTAATCCCAATATGACTGTCGAGAATTTGCCAGGTAGAGATTATATTCACAATGTCACAGATAAATTATTTCTTCTTCAAGATAAAACTTTTTATATAGAAATATGGGCTGGATATAAAGACCTAGAAGGATTGAGTGCTGATGGTAATTGTGTTAATAATGTTACTGGTAATGTTGTTAGTAATTACTCGAGAATACCAGGACTTTATAAAATGTTTACAGGTATGTGTTCTGGAGGGTCTATTAGTTATGAGCATAATAAGATTATAATGACTTGTAAGATAGATGATTATACTAAGATTTTAAAAAATATGTTGTTTTTTAACTCTCCATGGTTTGATGCAATGAAAGATTCTGTTGCTGTGAGGGAAATATTAAACATGGCAGGGTTTAGGGATCAGGGTAAATATGATCCTGGAAAATTAATAGCAGAGTTGGCTAAAAGTGCAATTGCCGATACCGATCAGGAATTGCATACTCATCTGGATGGAAGAGCTTTTAAGTATAATAATTTTGGATTGCCATCAGGATATAATAGATTAGAGCAACCAGCATTTAAGTTTAATGATGCAGATCCATTTATGGATGCCATTAGTAAAATATCTGCCATAACTGCTAAAATATTTTATTTTGATGAATTCGGCATAGCTCATTTTGAAGAGCATCAAGATCTTGTTGAGGAAGATTTTGAACAAAAAGTTCCGTTAGTTTCTTTATATTTCTTTACAACAAATCCTGGGATTAATCCAGGTCATATAGTTTTTAATAAAGTAGAAAAATCATTTGATGTTGAAAGTGTTTATACCCATTTGAAGAGTACGACTAATACTCCAGATATGCATATGTTAATCAGAGATAGACTTAAATGGGAGAGTATCGAAAATCCAGATGCTCCTGGATTTTTAGGATATCAAAAAACATTTTATCAAGCAGAAAGCATGTTCGGTTCAAAAGAGGCTCAAATAGAAGCTATGAATAAATATGCAGTAATGTTTAAGCCGATTATCGGAATTAAATTTGAAACGTATGGATTACCTTTAAGAGCAACAGATATTATATCTATAGATAATGAGATTGTTAGAGTAACTAAAGTAGATCACAATTTTGATGCTGCTAAAAATGAATGGTGGATGAGTGTTGATTGTCAGAGATTCCAGCCAATTAGCGCTTCTGATACTGGGAAGTTTAAAGAGGAAGAATAATAAAGTATGTTTAATAAATTTTAGGAGAATAAAAATGATTAATGATAGGTTGAAAAATAATTTAGTAAAAATGTTTAACGATAAAAGGGATTATACTAGAGCAGAGGATTCTAGATTGGGTAGTGTTGAGCAAAGAAATACTAGCTATAGAAGAAGTGGTATGTTAAACTTTGGAGGTAGGCAAATGATGCACCTTACTGATGATGATAATGGTTTAATAGTGGGCGTAGGCGGACCGCCTGTAGTTTCATAATTTTTTAGGGTAGGTATAAAATGAATTTTAATGGAGTATTATAATGGGTCAAACAAGATACTATAATCTAGCTTATTTCGATTTCGGAGATAGATTAAATTCTTCTATCAATGTTAAAAAAGAAATAGACCGTTTTGTTGTTATAGATAAACAATTGTACGGCATGTATAATATATTCGGTAATGGAGTTATTGATGGATTTAATGTTAGTGATGCTGGATTTCAGGGTGAGGATGGTATCTCTGTTAATATCTCTCAAGGTACAGGAATTATTAACTTTATCGCAGCTCAAAATGAAGTTCCTGGAACCGTCAATGGGCTACCTCCAAATTCGGTAGTTGAGATATATGCAGAGATAGTAGGATCTACTTATTTGGATAGAGGGGTTGTTTTTTCATATTCTGAACTACCAGTTCCTGGAGCTATTAAAATAGCACTAGTATCCACTGGTGCTGATAATATAGTATTTATAGACAATAGTGTAAGAGATTTGATAGGCTTTGAGGAAATTATACAAGAAGCTATTGATGCACACAAACATAGAGGGACTCCTTCTAAAATTGATTTAGTAGAAGAAGTAAGAAATCAATTGCCAGGATCTAGACTTGAAGGCATAGATGCTTCTAAGGTTGTTAGTGGAAGATTCGATGTGGATAGAATTCCTCTGGTTGATCATAATGATTTAGAACATAATGGTATGCTTACTCATGCTGCTCTCGACTCTTTTGTTAGGACATTTTCTCAAAATAATAAAGAACTGTTGGGAGAAATTAATTCTGTTAATCTTTTAAAAATGATTATTTTTCATAAATATAAAGATGTTAATGTAGATGAGTATTTTATTAATGAGTTAGCTTTACTTCCAGGAATATCTCCTAATGAGTTTATAGATTTCGCTGCCACAACTGCTAATATAGATTTAGGAAGTGGCTGTATTAGCGGTATACCTTCTAAGACTGGAATTTTTACATCAGTATATTGGAATGATAATTTTTCATTTGCTACCAATACTTTTAATAATAATATTATAATACAAAATGATACTGTATTTTTAGATGCGTCTGATAGTTCTTCTGATTCTATTGCAGACTTTTCTGGTCCAATGCTTTTTGAAGAAGAGATGATAATTGTAGATGAAAATCAGATTGCTGTTGTAACTGGTGGAGATAATGGAGATGATTATGGCCAGTTTGGTGGAGGTGGTGTATTAAATTATTTTTATAGATTAAATTACTCCATAGATGAGTATAAAAACTGGGACGGAATTTATGATGAGATTGTTATTAGCGTAAGAACAAGTGAGCAAGTCCATGCTCCTGTTTATATGTATGTTGTAAATGGTAGTAATATCATAAATAATGATACAAGCGGAGATTATGGGAGTGTGGAAAGGGAAAATATTGATGGAGTTAGAAAGCCTAGTTCTTCATGGGAAATTTTAGCTAAGGATGAAAACTCTGCTACTTTTGTAGAAAAGTCTTTCAATATAAATACACTAGGGTTAACTGATGTTTCTCAAATTACAATTTTTACATCAGATCCATTCACATTTGATATAGATGATATATTAGTTAGAAGAACAAATATTGTTTCTGAAACAGGAAAAATAAAATTTCAATATAGCACCGAAGCTAGTGTGACTTTTCATACTATATTTTATGATATCGATACTCCTTCTGGAACTACCGCTTCTGTGAAATTGAAGACAGCATCGACAGTCAACTCTTTATCAAGAGGAAGATGGACTCAGAATTTAAATTCTGGAGATGTTATTGCTTTAACTGGATCAGCATCAGAGATAGAAGTTGTTATGACAAGTGATGATAGTAGAACGGTAACTCCAATTTTGAATAGCGTAGAGTTGAGATTATTAACAGATGCTAATTTTACAGGTTTTGTTATAGATACAGAAGATGAGTTTGTTAGAGGAACTGTTAGTAATTTAGATATTAATCCAGCGGAACAGGTTGGACAGGATATTTTAAATATATCTACTCCTATCAATGTAGGAGGTAGATATTTTGCAAAAGCAGGATCAGTTAGTGAAAATAATGATAGTGATGATGATGCAGTATATGGATTTAGTGGTAGCTCAATGCCTATATCTCCTGTTCAAGCTAGATATTGGAATGGTGCTTCTTCAAGAGGGTTTAGAAAAGTTTCATCTGTTGTTAGAAGATTTGATAATTCATTTTTAGTAGCTGATATGGGAAATAATAGAGTGTTACAAGTAGATAGAAATGGAAATCTAGTCAAAGGTTTTGGTTCGACATATTCTACTGATGATAAGTTTTATCCTCTATCTGCTGCTTATAATCCTACTAACCAAGTTTTATCAGTTGCTTTTACTAGGGCTGCTGTCGTTGTTCCTACAACTGGCATAGAAAAAATATCATTTTTTATCGGTGCTTCTCAGGTCTTTTTAACTTTAGAGGATAAAGTTTTAAATAATAACAAATCATCAAATAAAATTTTAGAAATAGAATTAGGTGACGATACTGCTGTTAGATTGTTAAATGCTACAAGTGATAATCTTACAGTTTATTTTGGTGCAGGAGCATTTACTGATACTATTATTAAGAGTGAAGGTATGGAGGTGACAGGGAATAACGCTATATTTAGCGATCTACGTGGGTTATTGTGTTTTGTAGGAGATTTTACATTTATAGATAGCATTAAGCATCCTATCGGGGTGTATGAGACTAGTGAGAATAATTGGATAATCTTAAATTCTTCAATATATTATGGTGGTCCTAATCAAGTAGGGGTTAGTCCAGATGCTACAGAAATAGCTGATCTTGAAGCAGGGGATATTCCTAGTATTGTCGAAATTGATCCTGATGATATATCTAACACTACGGACAAATTAGTATCAAGCGATATAACTTTTTCAGATTATACATTAGGAGGTATTTATGAATATACTGATAATCAGAGATTCGTAGTATCTGGGATAGAGAAAGATAAGGATGCTATTATTGTTGGATCAGGGCAAGATTTAAAAAACATATATTTAAATGCAACTCCTCCAGAGGCTGTTCCATTCGATGTTGAGTTTAGAGCCGCAGGAATCGATGCTTTGGCAGGTTACGTTGGTAGGGTGTTTGTATTAGATAAGGTTACTAATAAGAAGAGCGGTATGTACACTTGTCCAGATGGCTTATATGCTTCTGATATTGATGGCTATGATAATGGAGATTTATCTGTTGCTGAATCAGCGTTGGCAGATTCTTCTGGAAGAATTGTTAGGATAGATGTTTATGGTAATGTTACTTGGAGCTATGGGGCTGGGACATTCCACATAATTAATGATTGTAAGGTGATAAGTGATGACAGTCTTATTGTAAGTGTATAAAATATATAAATCTTATAGAATAAAGAAGGATTTTACTATAATAGTTAGAAATAGATTATATGTTATTACTATTTTATAGGAGAAATCATGAAAAAAGAAAAATTCACAGAAGAAATTAGGATAGTAGTTCCCCCATCTTTAAGATCAGCTTTCAAAGAAAAATGCGAAAAGAGATATAAAAATATTTCTGAAGTGTTAAGAGAATTGATGGTTAAGTATCTAGAGGAAGAGAAGTAAATGCCTAAAAAATTAACTTATGATCAGGTGTATAAGGTTTTTAAAGATGGTGGATGTGAGCTATTAGAGAAAGAATATATTAATAGTAGAACAAAATTAAAATATAAATGTAGTTGCGGCAATAAATCTGAGATATTATGGCATAATTTTAAAAAAGGTCATAGATGTAATAAATGTGGGAATAACCAAACAGCAGAAAAACAAAAATTAACATTTAAGTTTATCTATGGTTATTTTAAAGAACAAAGATGTGAATTATTAGAAAAAGAATATAAAAACAATTCTATAAAAATGAAATATAGATGTTCTTGTGGTAATATTTCTAAAATAAAGTTTTCTCATTTTAAAGATGGGTGTAGATGTAAAAAATGTGGATTAGAAAAAAGAAAGTTTTCATTTGAATTTATTAAAAAATATTTTGAAGAGCATGGTTGTAAATTATTAGAAAAAAAATATATAAATTGTGAAGATAAAATGAAATATATTTGTAGTTGTGGGAACACTAGTAAAATAACATTTTATAGTTTTAGACAAGGGCATAGGTGTAAAAAATGTGGATTAGAAAAAATATCTGGTAAAAATAATTATAATTACAATTATAATTTAACAGATAAAGAAAGGGAGTTGAATAAAAGTAGGTGTTCAGATCCCTGTTATGTCGAATGGAGAACAAATATATATAAAAAAGATGATTACACATGCCATAAATGTTCTCAGAGAGGTGGTATCTTAAATGCTCATCATATTAAAAATTATGCTACAAATCAAAAAATACGATTAGATATAAGTAATGGAATGACTTTTTGTATAGATTGCCATAAGAAGTTTCATAAAAAATATGGGAAAATAGGAAATAATCAAATACAAATAAGTGAATTTTTGAAGAAGGTTATTTGATGGATAAAATAAAGATAACTTATGCTTGTTTTCTAAATGGCAGCGGCTATTCGAACGCGGCCCAGAATTATATTAAAGCAATAGATAAAACAGGTTTATTTGATATTAAAATTAGGATTTTCGGAGATAAACCTACTCGTCCAGCTATTTCTGATACAGACTACGAATATTTCATAAAAATGGTTAAAAAGAAAGATGATCCTGATAGAATATTAATATATCATTGTATTCCTACTATTCAAAAAAGAATTAAGGGATATAAAAAAACCATAGGATTTGCTACCTTCGAGACTTTTTGTCCAGATTTAAATTGGATCGAGATTCTTAATAAGAATGATGCTATAATCGCTCCTTCCAAATTTAATTATAAAATCTTCTCTCATATGAAAATAGAAAAACCCTTATATTATCTTCCTCATTGTTTAGACATGGACGTTTATAATAAAGATGTTCTTCCGTTATATGAGTATGATAAATATACGTTTTTATTTATGGGGAGATTTAAAGAGATTAAGGGATATAAGCAGTTAATAGAAGCTTGGTTAAAGGAATTTTCAGCAGATGATAACGTTCAATTGATCATAAAAACTGATAGAGTAAAAAAAGCGGAGAGATATATTGATAGTGTAAAAAAACAAATAGGAATAAATAAAGGATTTGCCCCTATTTTGCTTGAAAATAAAGTATTCGATGAAGTAGATCTACCGAAGTATTTAAAATCGGCAGATTGCTTGATTCATCCGACTATGGGCGAAGGATTTGGGCTACCCCCCATGCAGTGTATGTCATTGGGCATTCCTGTCATCGTTACCAATTTTTCAGGGTGTCAGGATTATGCTAATGATAAGACTGCTACCCTATTAGAGCCTAATGGTTTTGTTTTTCGCAATAATATGGATAATATTCCACAATTTAAAAATAAAAAATGGGCATTTTTGGAAGTCAATAAAATACAAAGAGCTATGAGATACGTTTTTAATAATCAAAAACAAATGAAAATGAAATCTAACTGGGCATATTCTGATGTTAGAAATAAATTTAATTACAAAATAGTAGGGAACTTGTTTAGGAATATGATAAGAGAAATATATGGCTAATATAAGACTATATCCTCCATTTGGCACTCGAGAGCAATCATCCTCTGTTAAATTCGAAATATTTGATCTTGATACTGATAATATTAAGGTAGAGATAGAGAATGTAACCGATGGAGTGCAGGCAGATATTAAACATTTTGAGAAAATAGAAAAGGGGTATGGAGGAGTTGTTGATTTAAATATTCCTGAGCATTCCTCTCAATCTTCAATTTCTGTATTTGCTACCATATATGAATCTGATAAAATATTGCAAATTTGTCCATCTATTTTCGAGATAAAAGAAGAAATGGATGAGACTGATAGCAATATACTTGTTTCTCCTTTATACATTGGTCAAAAAGATTTATGTTCGATTAAAATTAAGGGAGAACCACTCTCTTCTACTTCTTTCTCAGTTAATGATAAGATATTAAGAGTAATGATTAATGAGGCTGGTTATGGGTCTATTCATTTTAAAGGTAGTGAAGTTGTTGGAAATAAAGAACTAGAATCTCTTAATAAAATTCCTATTTATATTTATGAGGGGGAGAATAAAACTAAAAAAGTCTTCAGTGGATCGTATGTTAATATAATCCCTTCTAATATTGCCGTACATGGAGTATTAGATCCAAGATGTGATTCTAATAGTGATCATTATATAGTGCCTGGAAGCTGGACATTGCCAGAAGAATGTGAAGAGCCTTGTGACCCTCTTACAGATCCAGATTGTCTTCCTTGTAATCCTGCCTTTGATCCCGATTGTCCTTGTGACCCTATTAAAGACCCTGATTGCCACGAGTGTGATCCTGCTGAAGATCCTGACTGCCCTTGTATTGGTCCTGATTGCGACCCGAAGCCTCGTATTCCAAGAAGGCCATGCGAATATGGTAATGTTCAAAGAAAAGCCTCTCATTGTAGAATACATAATAGTTCTGCTGTTTTGTTGAATAATGGTATGGTTATGCATGCTTATATCTCTCCAGATAATACATATAGCAGCGAGTCAGATGATGATCAATATAATGTTAATAGAGTATTTTTGACGGTGCAATATACAACTCCATTACAATATATTATAGCAAATAGAGATGTTGTTGTAGAGTCTAAAACGGCTAGTGAAGATTTTAGAATTCATGTAGAAGAAGATACGTGGAATGCTCTTAATGCCATAACAGATTTGCCAGGGAGTCTTATTTACATATCTTTGTATGATGTTGCTTTTGGCTATCAGAATGTAAAAATAAATAGTCTTGAAATAGATGAGTATACAGGAGACTTTATAGCAATAGCTGACGCAGGAGTATCAAATGTTGTTTTAGCAGCTTGGGTATTTTGTGTTAATGCAGTTATTTTCGATGATAGCATTGCTATAGAAAAAGATTCTTATAATTTTTATATGGAGGGAGAGACTCCTTCTAATTTTATGGCTCTTCCTTTTGTTAGAAATGAATTTGAGAGTGGGTCATATGTTCAACCAGTCAATATCTCAATTGCTTCGAATTATCGATATGTTGGCACTGAAAGAGAAGCGTATATTTATATTATTGTAGAGGCAATTACTGAAAACAATTTAAGTCAATTGTATTTTAATAGTATGTCGTTTGGTACTGATAGCACATTCTCACAAAAGACTTATGGATGGGTTAGACTAACTGACGAAACTCAAGGTAACAATAGGAATCCTATTGCCAAAATAGATACTTATAATAATCTTCACGTTGTTTTTGAAAGTGATCGTGGAGGTATTAATCAGCTATACTATGGGAGCATAGGAACAAACATTACACTAACTTCAGCATCAGTTTTTTCTTCTTCTATCGATAAATATTCTGAATTTTTATCTAAAGGAGAATTGCCTTTTGATTATTTTAGTCCTTTATTATTAAAGGCTCATACACCTGCTTATGCTTTAAATCCTTCAAATAATTTAGAAGAAGTTTTTTCTACTCCTGAGTTTAATACTAGAAGTGTTTTATCAGAGAAATGGAACGCTATTCAGAGTGGAGGAGGAAGTGTTGTTGTATCTGATGTTGCTAATTATTTAGATGATATAGTGATTACAGCAAATCCTTTATCAGAAGAAGCAATGGCAATAACTTCATTGAAGATATTAGAAGATGGAGAGATTGCTGGATCAGATCCAAGTCAAGATACTTTAAATCTGCTTCAATATAATTATCAAATCTCATTTGACCTAGAAGCTAACGTGACTCAAAATAATAACTTAACAGGAGCTGCTGTTGTTGATAGTATCGAAATGGAAAGATTGTTCAACCATTGGAAGTCAGAGTTTGTGATTTCTATTGATAGCAGCGTTACTAACCAGCCTGTTTATACTGGTGTTAATAATAATATTTACAACGGTATTGATAATAATAAATATGTCATAGGAAGATACGATAATGTTTATGATAGAATAGTGCCACTAGTCGGTTCTTATAAATATGACAATCCAACAAACCCTTCTTTTGTTAGTTCTCAAATAAAAATTTTGCAAACTGATAATAATTTAAAAGATTATACTTTTGGCATAATGTTCGAGAAGACATATATGAAAGCAACTAATATTCAAACCTCTTTAGACTATGTTGCTGATGGGTATTTAATTACAGACTATGTTCCAGAAATAACAGAAGTTGTTTATACTGGAAAAGCTAAATTAGTAGCATTTATTAAGACTAGCGATAGTAGTGAGACTAGAGCGGATTATATTATTGTAAGAGAATTCCCTGAAGAGTTAGATATTAGTGAAAGTTCTACTTATGATATTATTGTTAATTATACGAAGCTAGAGTCGGAACAAGTGGAGAATGTTTTAAATACTTATAAAGAAACTTATTCTAATCAATTTGTTGGAACTTTAACTTTGATAATCGATGGAGTTCCAAAGTTTTCACAATCGTTTGTAACTGAGATAGATACAGATGATTATAATTATTTTGATATAGGGTTTGGTGTTCCTAGTGGAGGATATTATGTTGCTGATAAAATGGCTCCTAGTAAATTAGGGATATACGATAATATTTCTACTACTTTGGATATAAGTAATATAACGATTTCATCTCCTACATATACTTATAATGATGCAGTTGTTAGTATGCCTCCTACAGTTAGAGATATAACTAATTTTAAAGTGTTTGATACTCTTGTTCGTAAACCTGTTAATACATCTACTTATCTTAATCTCAAACCAGATTGGGAAGATAATCTAATTTCGTTAAACTATTTTGCTAAAGATGAAATAAAATATTATTTTGAGCATATAGAGCGTGACGCAAATAACTTTTCAGAATTGTTTAGTGTTGAAAATGTTGAGAAAGTGAGTATCGAATTTGCCTCAAAATTATATGCAGACAGAATGATAGTCACAACGGAAGATGCAGTTGTTTTACACGATACAGGTATAATCGTATCATCAGTTACAGAGCCATTAAAATTTGATGTAGATGTTACTCTTATTGATAATATCTATATTACTGTTGAGCTTGGTCCTGATGATGATAATGTTTCTTATAGATTTATAGCATACTTTAAAAAGGTTCATAATGATAATGGGTTTATTCAAGTGCCTGTAACTTTTGAAGGTGTAAATCAATCCGCAGCTTTAGATATTGGCATTTGTGATGATATCCATATTGCATGGCAATCTAATAAAAGTAAATATTGGGATATATATTATTCTAATTCGGTTAATGAATTATCTCCTTTTAGATATGAAACTCAAATTACTGATACGGAAAGTAATAGTATAAAACCTTCTATTTCAGTGGAGAGGACAGGTAAAAGAATGATAACGTGGAATGATAATAGGGATGGTGATTATACTATCTACGCAGCTCGTTCTTTAAAAGGATACGATTGTGACCAAAAATCGTGCGAGGTTAAAATGCTAAAGAAATTTGAGGATAATGTAGAGCAATGTAGTTTAGAATTTTCTGCTACGATTACTGAAGATGGAATTTATAATTTGGTTATATATATGTATAGCAATATTGATAATAGTAATTTATACAAAACCATTACTTTAAAAAATAATGAGTCAAAATGGTTTATTGATGGAGTTTCGGCAGAAGGTCTTATCGTATATGATGCTGATGGAGAGTTTATAGGAGTTTCATTACTAAGCGATACAGAGTATGTTGTAAGTTATATTCCAGATAAGGACGATGGTATTTTTGATGTTATTCTATATGCTAGTATGGGTGTTGCTTTAATTGAGGAGACAGAGTAAATGGCTCAACTAGTAAGATTTACATTACCGTTTCGTTTGAATATAGCATATACTGGAGATTGGGATTCAGATTATACTGGCTATAGTAATTTTTCTTCATGGTTTAATGCTTATACGGATTCTCTCACTGGGGTAACTGACGCTCATCACAATGCTTCTCATATTATATCTGGAGTTAATAGTGGAGATGATCTTGTTGTTGTTAATGATTATTATCAAAGGCAATCAGGGGATGAAAGATCAGTTCTTAATAACCCTACATCTGGTTATATAGATATTCGTTTAAGTATGATATACGACCCTTCGGAATTTGATTCAACTTATGATGGACGTATTCACAAAACAGCTTTTCAAGTTTCCCTTAGAGAAACTGATCCTTCGTTTCTTATTATAGAAGATGCGACAATTGAATCAAATATGTCTAGTGGTTTTGAACTACAGGGGCTTAAGGGTTCAACTCATAGAATAATAAGACTTTTTGCAGATGCTTTTAAACATCCTACTAAATCTGATTGGTGGCCTATAATAAATCCAGACGGAGCAATCTCAGGCCAGCCAGAAGTTAATATAACGTTGGTTATGCCTAGTGATCCTGTTGGTCTTTGCCTAACAGTCAAGACAGATACAGCAGGTGGTAAATGGACAGGTCATCCATTATGCCCAGATGTTTATAAGGTTATAGACCAAGAATGCACAGGAAATGTACCTAAAGGAACTATCGTTAACATTACTGCTGAACCTGATGCTAATTATAAAATTTCTAATTGGGATTTTCAGACAACTACTGGAGAAACTGTTATTCGTAGTTTTAATGGTGATCCTAATTCATCTGAAACAGTCACTTTTAAACAGAAGGAAGTATATGGGGACGTTACAGTTACGGTGTCTTTTGTTCCTGTAGATTGTGAATTAACTATACAGGTTGAGGATGGTTTAGATGATAAACGTGGAACAATTACGCTTTTAGAACCAGATAAGTCACCTGATACAACTTGGACTAAACTTTATAAAACATTTTCAATTGAAGCAGATAAAGATGATAGTACGAATATTCGTGTTACTGCCACTCCTGACCCTGGACTTCAAGTTAGCGGATGGACTCTTGATGGTGCTGATTGGCCATCGGTTACTAACGATCCTAACTCTGTTTCATTTACTACCTTAACAAAATCAGCAAGAATTATAATTGTTAATTTTGAATTAACAGATTGTGAGGCTGTGCATCAGCTTACAGTTTCTGTTTCTCCTCCTAGTGGAGGCAATTTCTCTCCTCTAAATAAAAAATATTGCGATGGCGGAAAAGCAAGCATCTCACCAGAACCTGCAAATGGATGGATTTTTGACCATTGGCAACATGATAAATCACCTAATATCTCCCTTTCTGGTGAAAATCTTAATATTGTTATGAAGAAAAGCTGGACAAACATAGTAGCTGTTTTCAGGCAAGTATCAGGAGTAGATGTAGAAAATAGTTTATTTTATTGTCCTTCAGATGATTATAAGAATAATATTGTTGCTTTTGATTTTACAAATAGTCTCAATGACAATAATCCTTCTGTAGATAATAATTATCATTTTAGACTTAATTTTTATTCAGATGTTGATAAAACAAAATTAATTTATTCTGCTTTTTCATTATCGGATAATAAAAGATGGTTTTTAGATGATGGATCTTTTTCACAATTATCTTCTGAAGGAGTAGATGTTGATCTTTCTGAAACGGTTAGTATCGTTTATGATCCTGAGATTTTACCTTCTCAAATTATGGAAACTCAAAAACCTCATCTTATCAACAGCGAAACAGTTGTTTATGAAAAACCGTTGATAGGAGGAATTAAATACTACGTAGAAATTCAAGCTTATGAGGTAAGAACTAATACTGTTTTAGGGATAAAAACTATTTCTCTTGAACTTTCGTCAGATAGAATTGATTCTTATTATTGGAATTATAACAAAGATAAAAATAATTGGTTATGCAGTGGTCAAGGTAAAGCAGATTTAAAAGTTTGCGGAGGATTTGAACAGGCTATTAATTCTTCTGTAGATTCTAATTCGGAAGGAACTTTTAAAATAGTGTGGCAAGGCAGAAAAGAATCTAATGCTAGTAATATTTATAGTGCCGTTTGGGATTCTAATAGAGATATATTATATTCGTCTGGTCAGGGTTTATATGACGTATTAGAAATGGATGAGGGAAACAATCCAGTTATTATTACCGATCCTGCTCTTAATTTTTATATCTCTGGAACAACAAGCGATAACATTAAATATAAAGAATGTGCTACTTCTTCTATTAATACATCAGGTGGTGGAGTTGTTCCTCCTGCTATAATCTCTGAATCATTTTGTTATCCTGGCGAATTAACTCTACTTAGTAGTAGCTACGATGAGATTAAGATGAGGATATATGGGGAAGATACAAATGGTTCTTTAGTAATTAATGATGAAAAAGTTGTTCCTGTAGTGAGTAAAAGAAATATAAGATTAGATGTTGATGGTATCGTTGGAGCTTACGCTGTTAGAGTAAGAAATATGGAAGATCCTGAATGGGGAGATTGGATTAATATTGATAGTGAATTGTATATAAATGCAGGAGAAACTATAACAGCAGATGACTCTCTTCATGACGCTTATAGAATAGATAATAACAGATTTTTAGTAGGTTGGAATATAAATAATTATAATGGTTTAAGAAGGATATGTTGTCAAGTTTTAACTATGTATGGAATTAGTAATACTTTTTGTATTGAAGTATTGGCTAATTTTGATGTGCCTCAACATGTCTTTAAATTTTATACTGCTACCCCTCATTTGCCAGGACTTCCTTCAGATACTCCTCCAGGCAATGAGTTCCCAAAATATAACGGTCAATATGTTTTATCAATAACGAATGCTACAATAGATGGTCCAGAAGGTGGCAAGATGGTTTATTTTGATGCTGAGTTTAGCGATGAGATTTCTACTACTGGAGTAGCTTATAATCTTATTCAGCAGGGGATAAATGATAAGAGGAATCAAAATTTCACAGTCATAGGTGATAAAGGTCTTAAACTTTCTGGAGAATTTGAAATATTTAATAATGATGGAATATTTAATAAAGATGGAGCATCATTTATAGAGATAGTAGATATTGCTTCTAAACCTTGTGGTTCTGATAAGAGAGATAAGTATAACTCTATTAGTTATGATATAGATGAAATATCTAACGTTGATTTACTTCCAGAAGAAGTTTATCAAAAGTATCAAAGGGACTCATTGTCAAAACCAATTGATATTAATAAATTTAAACAGAATTATGATAATGATGATGCTAACTTTAAATTCGGTAATCCAGGATATTATAGGAAATAATTATGGCTATAAATACAATTAGCGCTCCAACTCTTGTCTATCCAAATGGAGGAGAAACATTCACCGAAGGTGATATAAATATACAATGGACGGAACCAGGAAGCTTACCTGCAACTGAATTATTTTGGTATGAGATTTTTATAACTGATGACTTTAATAAAACTAAGAAAGAAGAATTAATTCAGATAGCCACAATTCCATCGGGAAATACTTCTTATAGCTACACTATACAAAAAAATCTTAATGGGAAAAAATGTAGAATAGGTGCAAGATCAGTAAATAATAAGGGCCAAAAAAGTAATATATCTTTTTCTGCTGATGATTTTATTATCGTTAATGAAGTATTACCTTCACCTGCTGTTTTAGATCCAGTTGAAGGAAGTACTTATTTTTCTTATATACTTTTTACATTTGATCATCAAGGAGTATTAGGCAGAAGCTCTCAAAGGGCTTTTTATCAGATATATTATAAGTCAGATAATCAAAATATAGACTGGACTTTGTTGCAGGGCAATATTATGGTTGGAACTGATCCTATAAATATAGATGTTAGTAATTTTAATACGGATTCTGATTATGTTTTTAAGGTAGAGTTGGTTGATGGAGATAATATCTCTGCTCCTATTTTTATTGAGGAAATAAAAATTAATAATATTAATGTTTTCCTCATTGATACAGAACCTCCTACAGGATCTATAAAAATTGTTGGTAATCCAGAATATACTAAGAATACTGGGTTGCTTCTTGAACTTTCTTCTAGTGATGAAGTTTCTTCTACAAAAGAAGTTCAGATTCAACAAACAAACGTAGAGACAGGAGAAATAAGCACCATAGATGACTCATCGTATATTCCTCTAACTCCATTAATAACATGGGATATTAAACCAGAGGGAACTGATACAGAAATTGCGGATGGTGTTAAGTTAATACAAGCTAGATTTAGAGATTATGGAAGTAATACAATACAGTTAAGTAGTCAACAGCAATTTAGAACTTATAAAAATGTAGACGATAGAGAGGTAACAGCGATTTTATACGGAAGTAATGGAACAACTTCTAATCTATATTATACTTTTGCTTCTAATGATTCAAATTTAGCAGAGTTGTATAAAGATTTAGCATTTATATCAACATTAGTTGGAGATTGCACTTCATTAGAAATTTATAATAACGTGTTATATATCGCTATAAAAGACGATGAAAACAAGGGGGTTTTAAAGAGATTAACAACGACAGTTAATACTGTAGCTGATAATGATCAGGAGTTTATAGACACAGATGAAACTGATGTTAATTCTTTGTATACTGCTGATTCAGTTATAAATGCTATGCAGGTTTTTGACAATACTTTATTTTTAGGATTAGATAATGGTGAGTTATTAAGTTTTAAAGGCTCCGCCATTGTATCTCAAAATAGTGATTATCTTAATTTGAAAAGTGTTCGAGAGATGGGAATAGATGGTAATATGCTATATGTATTTTTTTACAATACTACGGAAATATTAATTATGAGAAAAAACACAAGTGGTAATTATGTTTTTGATACTGTAGATACGGAGGATTAGTAATGGCTACATTGAAATTATATCTAACTAGCTTAGAGCCAAATCTTAATCAGACGGTTTATTCTCAATCTATAGGCGGCTATGTAAGTAATTCTCTTGTTTACCCAGAAACCACTTTATCATCTACTATTGGTTTGTATGATACTAGTCTAAGCCTTGCGACTCCATCTTCTGGAAGTTGGTCAGAATGGCAGGGAATAGAATATATTAATATTGGTAATGAACTTATCAAGATACCATCCTTTGTGAATGGTTCTATTGTTGCTACTCAAAGAGCATATAATAATATTTATAATGTTCATTTAGATGGAGATATCGTAAGGGCGATAGCATCTAAAGAGTTATTGAATGATGTGTTTAATGATAGTTATAAACAGTATAGATGTGTTGCTATTAAAAATGTTTCTACTAATTCTACAGACCCTTCTCAAGAGCAGGTTGCGTATGACTTAGAAGTTTTTATAAAGCAGAATAGTAGAAATGTTAAATCTGACATCAAGATAGCATTAGAAAAACCTTCAAGTGAATATATCTCAGGAGTGTCTACTAGTTGGAGTACATTATCTGTAGTAGATAGCCTTTTAATAAATGCTTATGAAGAAGATTATTTTAAAGAGGCTTATTTAAAGATAACTAGTGGGGTCACTTCTGGCCAGGGCAAGATTATTAAGGGTTTTGCAACGGATACAGGAACTTTTACGTTTTATGATGGAGACACTTTTTCTTCTAGTCTAGATTTTAGTATTACTCCTACATATGAAGTTCTTCCTTCTCCTTCTCAGAGAGTTAAAACAGGAATTATTTCTCCAGATGTTGGAAGTAGTAATGTGACACAGTTTTTTAATCCTGATGAGTTTACAACTTTGACATTTTTTGAACAAGCTAGTGTTTTTAACGTTAGTAATTTATCTCCAAATGATGTTATGTATGTGTGGATAGAAAGAACTATAGAAAAGGGAAATGAGGAATTTCTAAATAATGATTTTATTTTGAATCTTAGGTATAAGGTAAGCGAATAATGGCATTTATAAATAGTTTAAAATTTTTATTAAGGTTCGGTAGTAATTCTGTGACAACGGAGGAAGTTAGTCAGACAGGACTTGTGGTTATGGGTGACAATCTTACTATATCTTCTTCCGATTCTGGATACTTGATGCAAGATGATCAATATTTATTTGGAGATGGCCCTTCATCTAATGGGTATAATACTTCTATAACTGAGGAGTATACTCTTGGATTTTGGTTTTACTCTGTTACTTCGGGTCTAGCAATAGACTCGACAACGGGGGGTTTATTATCCATAGAAATGCCAGTTATAACTTTTGTTGATGGCAGTAGTGCAGAGCATTCTATTATTGAGATTACGGAGCATACTCAAACTTCAGGAAACAATTCTTTAAAAGTTTCGGAAAGAGGTGGGTATTCTGCCTTTTCAGAAGAGTATGAACCTAATAAATGGCATCATTTTTGGATAACTCGTGATTCTGGTAGTTTGCAAATATTTGTCGATGCTGTTGAGAATACTTTACAGAATGAAAGTGGAACGATATCCACTAAAGTAACCGAGGGGTTGGAATCATTTTTATACACATATATTAATCATAGTTTGGATGGATATGGAGAAGCAGTTGCTAAAAATAGTGGGATTATTGATGATATATTTTTGATGAACGTCAGAAATAATTCTCAATCTGATATGCAAAGAGTAATTAATGATGGAGTACTTTATATGATAGATAATATATACACCAGTACAAATATTGTTAAATCAGATGTTTATATAAATGATCCAAATGTTATTACCATTAATTCTATGGTAGATGATTTGAGTTATATTTTTGTGGGTAGAAATGATGGAAAGATATTGAGAGGATCTCCTTTATTCTGGGAGACAAGAAAATCTTTTTCAGATCATGAGGAGTATGCATCAGGTGGCATTCCTCTAGAACTTCATGGAACAGGAACTGATGATGGTTTTCTTAAATTAAGTCAAAATACGATAAGGTTATAATAATGAGTCTTCAATTAACATTAAAATTAAATAATCAAATTGTCACAGATCATATCTCTCCTGTTAGGATATTTAATGATTATCCGACCTTGAGTTGGGAGTTTGATACTCTTGATAAATTTTCTGTAGACACTACAACTGGTGTTACTACTGATGTTGGAGATTTAACTCAGGTTAGTTATGAGATAGAAATAAGCACTTCTGATTATGGTATCGGAAATACTCGTTTTACTGGGGACGTATCGAGAACAGATACTGTTGCTTCTAAAGAATTATTTTGGGCTTATAATGGCTTTCCTTTGGAAAGAGGTGTTGTATATTATGGTCAGGTGAGAGCTACTGATGAAGCCAATAGGATAACAGACTTCTCTACATTCTCATTTTCTTATAACTCATTACCTGTCGTTACCAATGTAGAGATTACTCCTGCTCTTCCTGCTCCTACAGATAATTTAGTATTGGATTATGATTATTCTGATGCTGATGGAGATGTTGAGTCTGGGACAACGATACGATGGTTTAAAAACGGTGTTCATCAAAGACAATTTGATAATGCTACTATTATAAAATCTTCGTTTTTACAAAACAATGATATATGGAATGTAGATGTATATCCATCTGATGGATATGAACATGGGTCTAGAGTAACTTCTCCACAAGTTAAAGTAACTTCAACACAAATAACTGTTTCTGAGTTATCGGTGCTGCCAAAGCATCCTAATCCAGATGATATTATAAAGGCCAATTATGAGATTAGCGATGAGTTTGAATCTGAAAATGTATTTATCAGGTGGTATGTTAATAATTTAATTGTGCAAGATGTTAATGATTTGCAATTTGTTAAACTTGATATTCAAGAAGGTGATCAAGTTAGATTCGATGTAAGGCAAAAGGATGCAACTTTTTATAGTTCTTCTCCTACAGCTACTGTCATTGCTTCAGATTTTATTGTTACTGATATACAGGTTGATGGCAGAAGTAATCCTTTGGATGTTTCTACTATAACTCCACATGTTGGGTGGAAAAGGTTTGTTCCGAGCGGAAAGAGTGTAAATTATATATCTATTAAAATAGGAACTTTTTTTGAATCTAATAATATCTATTCTACTACTATTAGCGGAGATAGAAACGCTTTTACTATTCCTGCCAATACTTTGGAAAAAGGAAGAGATTATTATATCGGAATCGCGATAAGTGATACTCAAACTTTTAACAAATATACTACAAGTCATTTTAGAGTAAGAGGGAGCAACTGGGAAGAAGATGTTTCTAATTCTACTGGATGGACTTTTGAGACTTTATTTGTATCTGATAGTGTGACTGGGACTGGCTATCAAGTTTTAAGAATAAATGATGGTGATAGATTTGCAGAAGTTAGATTGTATGCTAGTAAAATATCATTAATTTCTGGCTCTACGGTAGAATATGCCGTTTCGACAGTTGCTAATAATTTTTTAACAGTAGCTGGTAAGAATGATGATATAAAAATTTATTTAAATAGAGAATTAATAATAAATGGAGAAGGAATCTTTACACAAGAGTCGAATATAAAAAGACTAGAGTTATCACATAACGACTCTTTTTCGACTACACCAATTAATATTAATTATAAGTATTTCTTCTATACCGTTTCAGGATATTTCTTGCCAGGGATCGCAAGTGAGTATTCTAATCTGCAATTTCATGATTATATAGAATTTCAAAGTAATGAAGTAGTTGCTTTGCAAGGATATGTTGGTGGAAAATATGTATTTGGTTTAAACTCTGACAACGAAAGTGAAAGCAGTACTATTTATTCAATTGGGCCAGGAGATGTAACTAGAACAGGAACAATAGCCAGAACTTATTCTCCTATAAGCAGTATTAGTAAGTCTCCTGATGGAACAAAAACTGTGGTATCTCATGCTGGTGGAGCATCTGTTATAACTGGCTATCTGATAAATCCTTTCGACCATGAGATGATATTTGTTAGCGATACTGGAGTTTTAAACGAAACATTTCCTACATCAAGCGGTTGGGAATTAGTGGAAAATATTAATACCGCATCAGCATATTTTGATACAGATGGTTTTCATATAGATACTATCCAATAAAGATTAGGAGTTAAGAATGAGTATTGATGAATATGGTTCAACCAAAGGTGGAGTATGGTACTATACTCAAAATAAATTTGGTTCGGACTGGGTTAATAAAGTAGACAACTCTAAGGGATGGACTGTAGATTTTAATTTAAGAGTTTCTGATGTCCAAGATAGCGATTGGATCATAGATGAAAATAATAAGGGTAAAGGAATTGGGCTATATGTCAATGATGGTAAAAAACAGGAAACTATTAACTTTCTTACTCAGCAAATACTCTTTTCTAACGCTAACCATACAAAATTGTACGATGCTACTCAAGAAGTTAATTATAGATTAACAGGTAAAAAAGATAATCTCAAATTATATGCTCGCCCTTTTGGTAACGCTCAATACAGGGAGATAGCAGATGTCAATTTTTCTAAAAATGCAACTCTTAATGGCAATTCTTTAAATCCTTCTGTTTTCCAGGATTCAAGTGGTAATTTACATGTCGTTTGGTGGGATGATGGTGGAGGTTTAGGTTCTATTTATTATTCTAAATTTGATGGCACATTATGGACAGAGCCAGAAGAAATAGTTTCTTTGGAAAATGGAATTCAATTCCCATCAATCATTGTTGATAGTAATGAAACAGTATATGTTGCTTTTGAGTCTAAACAAACAGAGGGAAGTGTTATAGGATTTGTATATAAGAATAGCTTAGGGTGGAGTGATCCTTATTATACAGGTGTAGATATTGGATATTGCAGGCATCCTAAGATGACGTTTGATAGTCAATCTAATGTATGTATCGTATGGGAAGATCATAGAAGAACACATCAGGAAGTATATTTAAATATATTTTTGTCAGACGAATTAAAATGGAAGGGTGAGGTAAAATTATCTACTAATCCTTTTGGTAGTTATCGTCCTGCTATATCTTCGTATATGGATGATATTTTTGTTTCTTTAACTCAGGCTTCTGAATATAATACTTCTCACATTGAGGTGTTGAAGTATAATGTTCTTAATGGTTCTAAATTATCTGCTGTTGTAGTGTCTGGGATAAATGCCAGAGCAGACCATTCTAGTATATTGTGCAATGTTGCAGGAAAAGTTATGGTAGCATGGCAGGATAATCCTGATGGAAAATACGAAATTTATTCAAGCATATTATCTCCTTCTTTAGATATTACCACAAGTTATTCTGCTATTACAGATAGCCATGGTGGTGCGAAATTCCCAGTGCTATCGGAGCAACTTGCTACTGGTTTTATATATATAGCATGGCAGGATTATAAATCAGGAGATTATTCTAGCTTTGATCCTATTGTTGATCCGTCAGGTGATGATCCTTACGATGAGCGTGATACGCAACAAATAGAGCCAACGGATTCGGCTATATATATTGCTCTTTATAATGATAGTTTTTTATCTAGTGGAAATGGTTCTTTTGATGTTAAAATTATTTTTGAAGATGAGAGAAACTCTTATATGCCTTCTATTCCTTCGTTTTTTAATGGAGAGCTTCCCATAGTATATGAGTCGTACCTGTTTGACGAATATGGTTTTTTAAATAGTAACGACATGTTGCGTAGAATCAGATGTTCTTATTATTCTTTAGATAGAAGTGGGTCGGAGTTTTTGGCTAATAATTCAGCAATAACAGATCCTTCAGATGAGATATTTAATACTCTTAGAGATTATATTTTGAACGGGAGCATATCTACTAAAGAAATAAGATTCGGAGATTTTTCAGATGTTGCTGATGCTCATTATATTTTTAAAGAATTTAAATATTACGTGGATGATGCGGTTGAGCCATATAGTATTAAAGAAATAAATGCAGAAATTGTCGGTATAGAGTCTATATCTGCAAGCGATGCTGTTGTAAATAATTATGGAGACGCTTGGATAGTGGGCGTTTGTGGAACATATTTTTACTTTGATAGTCAAAATAGATCACTTAAAGTGGGAGAAGATTTTCTTGGAACAGATTCAGAAGTTGCTAACGCTACATCTATTACTTTTGACAAATATAATAATATGTTTATTGGAGGAGATAGTTCTATAAAATATAGTTCTAATCATTTAGATGAATTTAAAGTTCTGCTTTCTGCAACTAATGTAAACACTATGGTATTTGATGCAGATAACACATTTTATATTGGAACTAGTTTGGGTTTAACATCTTATACGATGAAATATACTGAAACTGTTACCCCAGAAGCTGTTCCAAGTAATAAAATAGAAACAGAAAATGAAAATGAAATTTTATTCAATGACAAGCCATTGGAGAATATTACGTCATTAAAAGTAGATGATAATAACGCTCTTTGGATAGGGACATACAATGGCATGTATAGATTTTATAAAAATAAATTATTGCATTTTGATATATCTAATGGACTACCTTCTAACAGAATTAATGATATAGCTATAAGGAATACTGCTATTAGGTATGTAGCAACATCTAATGGTATATTTAAAATGGTAGGGTTTAATTTTGATAGTTTTATAACATCTGAGGATGATACCGTATGGAATAATAACGTGAAAAGTGTTATGTGGAAAGATCCTAATGTATTATTTGCAGGAACTATGTCACGACTTAATCAGATTATTATTAATGATGTTGATGAAACTTACTCAACAGTTTTTTACGAACCTACTTCTTCGATAAATTCTTCTTCTGATGATTTTCAAACTTATTATTTAGAGGATATTACAATAAAACCATCTGCTACTCTAGAAGTTTATATAAATGGAAATAAAATTCATTATGGATATACTGTTGGTTCTGATAAAAAGACAATAAGATTTAAAATGCCTATTAGTAATGATGATATTGTAGAAGTAGTTGTTAGGTATGATATGAGCGTAGTCTCTGATTTTTCTCAGACTATCTCTGAAAAAACTAATGCAGGAAGTAACTTGTTAAAGATAAAAGATTTAGTTGTTAAGGATAATGGAGATGATGAAGCAAGTATTTTTATTATATCAGAAGGTAATCAAAATGAAGTTAAAATAAATGATAGTAATAGTGCATTACCATTTGATAGAATTCATCTTGATACTCATCCTCCTCATTTTATAGATCCTGATGATATTACTCAGGGTATTAAAATTGGAAAGCAGATTGATAGCACTCTCGTTAATATAAATATAGTAAGTGCAACTGATGATATCCTTGATGATCAAGGAGTTTTAGTATCTCCAGGTTCTGGTATCGACACTATGGTTATATCTAATAACGAAGAGTTTTTAAAGGATGATGGAGCAACTATTAAAGATCCAGTTCCATTTTCTAATTCTACAACTCATAACTTAGGAGCGTCTTTAGAACAAGTTGTTAAAAATCTAGCATTAGAACCAGAAGATGGAACAGGTTCTGTTGTAAAATATGTAAGTGATGCTAATCATCTATATGCTGGAGTTTCTAAGCCTGCTGTTGTTTATAAATATAACTGGACTACGGAAGACTGGGATATATTGTTTTCTTATGATACTGATCAGTATATTGATTTTATAGAAAAATATAATAATAATCTTATAATTAGTGTTGGTCACGATATTGATCCTGCTTTGATTTATACTTATGATTATGATAGTAGTTACAATTTAACAGAAAGTAGAAATCTGCCAGTGTCTGAATCTAGAGCTTACACTTCTCATGTTCTCGATGGCAAGCTTTATATCGGAACAGGTCTTGGTGGAGGAGATGAGTATACAAATGGTACAGGTTCGAGTGGTGCTATTCACGTATTTGATGATGGAACTGTATCAAATAATGAACCTTCTTTCACTATGGTAATAGATGGGCTAGATGAGGATGTCTATGGATTAACAAGTTCTACAGGTAGTTCAAATCTATTAGCTTCTACTGGCCCTAGTGCTTATATATATGAAATTGATATTGAGAATCAGTCTCCATCTATTATTTATAATTCTGTTGAAACTATTGTTTCTTTGAATCATCAGTCAGATTTAGATGGAACAGCTATTTCCACAACTTTTGCTGGAGTGGAAACTAGTGGAAAAATAAGAAGATCTGTAGTTTCTAGCAATAGTTATGATATATCGTTTAGAACAATACCAGGAAAAACAAGTGCGTTGAAGATATTCCCTGTGATTACAGGTATTGCATCAGATACTCCATATGCGACTACTTTTGCTGCTGTTGGTAGCACAATATATTACTTATCGAGAGCGGGAACATGGGTGTGGAAATATACTCATAGTGAAGACATAAACGATATAACATTTGATGATAGGTCAACTAATAATACTTTATATGTTATTTCAGATACTGGAGTAACAAAAATTAATCCTTTGTCTGAAAATAAAGTTGTATATCTAAAATTAATTGACAGAGCTGGTAACGAATCTGTGTTAGATTTTGTTGTTGGAGATTCTGTAGATAGTAGCCAATGGGTAGATGGAATAGAGATTTCAAGTCTTGTTGATTTTGTTAGTGAAAAAAAGATATTTGAATTAGATGAATTGGGTAATAACGTAACGATTCAGTCAAGCAGCGATAGATATTATTCTGCGGATAAAATAGAAGAAGAAAAAGGGGAATATATTAGTGAAGTATTTGATGGAACTAATGATCTCGTAAAATGGGAGACTCTTTCGTGGCAAACTACAGAACCAGATCCTACAGATGTTTTAATGTATATTAGAACATCAACATCTGCTAATGATATATTAACAGCAGATTGGCTAGGCCCGTATATTAAAATACAATCTGCTGGTGTTGCTCTTAGTCATATGCAAGGACAGTTTATACAATTTAAAACGGAACTAATAAGTAGAATGAAGGGTATCACACCTACATTCCATAGGGCTACTATTAGAGCTATTACAAGTGAGTCTGTTCATTTCTTTACTACTAATTTTGTTATGCCTACAAGAATTAAAAAAGGAATAATAACTAGTAAGAAGACAGTTCCTATTGCTGCTGATGTTGTCTTTGGATTAAACACGACTAACTCTATTGACTGGACAGAATATCAACAGGTCGATGAGAATAGAATATTTAACGTTAATCAGACAGGTCAGAATCTTAGAGTTGGTATTAAATTTATCAGTCCTAATCGCTCAACTATAGACACAACAGAGTTTGGAGAATATGGCCCATATGATTCTAATTTAAATGTTAATACTATACCTTTTGATGTTTTAAATAATACAGGGCTAAGTCAAAACTATCATTTTAAAGTTAGGTTGTATAGTGATGTTTATTTAAGAGATGAGGTTTTTTCTGCTTACTCTGCTGATAGTCCAGATGGTTTTAGTGTAGATGGTCAAGCAGTTCCTGCGGCAGGTGTTAACTTGCTTAATGGTGAGGAAGCAGAAGTCTTGTTTGCAGTTTCTGGTGCTGCTAATATAGATTGTGAAACTTTTTATTTTACAAGAATAGAGTATATTTATGATACTGCTTTTGAATTACTTTCAGAAAATACTACATTTGTTGCTAGCTGCACATCTTCATTTATTGATGCTATAGATTTCAATTTTACAAATAATGATACAGAATCAAATAATTATCATTTTGCTATAAGATTTTATCAAGATACTGAGAGAACAAGTTTATTTACTACAGCTTTAAGTGCTAATGATAGAACGGGATGGTTAATAGATGATGTTGTGATACCTACAGCAGGAGCGACTGTTCTTTCAGGGGAAACTGTTAATGTTGTATATCGTCCTGATGCTGAAGAGTTTACATCTGGGTCGATATTCTATCTAACAATAGAAGCTCATGATGGAGATAATTATGTGTTCTCTGACAGTTCTTATACGTTCCAAACAAGAGATGTTCCTAGCACTGAAATATGTGGTGAGTATACCGATGTTCCTATCGTTGAGAATTTCGGGATTATGTTTGACTTAGATAACAATGAATTTATAACTTTGAACGTGTAGCTTGCTCTTTAAAAATTAAATATTTCCACAGATAAAAGAAGGATTTTTAATTCTATTTTATAATATATAATTATTAGATACTTAAACATGACTTTGAGGTATTTTAATATTAAAAATATAAGAGTAATTTTCTTTTTTCTTTAGTCATGTTTAGGAATTAGATCTTACTCTTTTTTTTGTGAATTATGGGATATAAAGCATTTAAATTTAGATTAGCTCCGACTCAAGAACAAAAAGTTTTGATTAACAAGACTTTAGGTTGCACAAGGTTTCTCTATAATCAAATGCTAGACGAGAAACAAACTAAATACAAATCTAAAGATGATTCTAAACTCAAAACAGAGAAAGAGTACAAAGTTGAGTTTGACTGGCTTAAAGAAGTAGATTCGATTGCTTTGCAGCAATCGAGAATAGACCTAAAGACTGCTTATGATAACTTTTTTAGAAAACTCAAAGCAGGACAACCTACAAATATTAAGTTTAAATCTAGGCATAATCCTAAAAACTCTTATAGAACTATTAATGTAAACAATTCTATTAGAGTAGAAGAGAATACTATCAAACTCCCTAAGTTAGGATTTGTTAAGTTTAAGAAGTCAAGAGAAGTGACAGGTAAGATTAAATCAGTTACAGTCTCAAAGAACATCTTAAACAGATATTATATTTCTGTTCTTTGTGAAGTAGAGATCGAGAAACTTTCTAGACTAGATACTCAAATAGGTATAGATTTAGGACTAAAAGAATTTTGTATTACTTCTGATAGTGAGTTTGTTAGTAATCCAAGATTTTTAAGAAAGTCAGAACTCAAACTCAAGAAGGCACAGAGGAAGTTGAGTAAAAGAGTTAAAGGTAGCAAGAATAGGTTTAAACAGCAAAAAGTAGTATTTAGAATACATGAAAAGATTAGAAATCAGAGATTAGATTTTTTACATAAGTTGTCTACTAAATTAATTAACGAAAACCAAGTAATTTGTTTAGAGGACTTACAGGTAAAGAATATGGTTAAAAATCATAAGTTAGCAAAGTCTATCTCTGATGTCAGTTGGAGTAAATTTGTAGAGTTGCTTAAGTATAAGTCTGATTGGTATGGAAGAGAATTAGTTCAGATAGATAAATTCTTTCCAAGTTCTAAGACTTGTAGCAGTTGTGGGAATATTAAAAAAGGTCTAACTCTTAAAGATAGAGTTTACAATTGTTCTGCTTGTGGCAGAACAATTGACAGAGATTACAATGCTTCTTTAAATATTTTAGAAGAAGGATTAAGATTATTAAAAAAGAACTGTCGGGACGACAGGGTTAGCTTACTAAATATGCAAACATTAGTTTGTAGTTCGTAAGAATTTTCTGTTTGTAGAAAAGGTTCAGAACTTTGAATATTTAACATGCCCTATAGAACAAGATACTACAATTTAGAAGCATTTAAGACAGGAGATAGATATTCTTCTGTGGTAGATAGAAGAAGGTTTACCATTATTGATAATGAGATGGCTTTCATTACTGATTTTATTGGTTCTGGTTTGATCTACGGTTGGGACATTACTAGTAATGGAGATGGCACTGTATCTATTTCTAATGGTATGGGTTTGATTAATAGAAGAGTAGTAGAATCGTTTGGTGGATTTGAAGTAGATTTAAGTAATAACTCTGTTCATTATTTTGTAATAGAGGCAAGGGATGGAGTCGTAGGTGGAACAGGTTCTAATTCTGATATGGTTCAAGTCGTAGCAATTGATACTATCCCTCCTGATGCTCCTACAGGGGTTCAAAAAGAGGACAGTGTGTTAGACTACCTAGACTCTCTTTCGTCTGTTAGTGACGAGCTGACAAGTCATCTTAGGAATCTGATGGATAGAGGTGGAGAAGATGACACCTTAGAGTTATTACCTTATAAAGAAATAGCATTTAGTTGGTCAGCCAGTACGGAAGTCGATTTTAGTCATTATAAAATTACTAAAGGTTTTGGAAGTGATACAACTATCCTTGGAGTAACTACAGAATTAATATATGTTGATATTAATTTGGAATCTGACACTAATTACGAGTATCAGGTTATAGCTGTTGATTTAAGTGGGAATGAAAGTGATACTACAGAGATAGAGATTTTTACAGATGTAGATGCAAGAATTCCAGCTTCCCCTCAATATGTTCAGGTATTTCCAGGGGATGAGACCTTACAAGTTATATGGAATAACTCACCTACTAGTAACGTTCCTAATTATAGGGTAGAGGTTCAGGAATTAGATACAGATTATGATGCAGTTGGTAGTCCTACAGTATCTATTGTTCCTGCTGAAACTGATTCAGAATTTGGTTCTACTTATGTAATTTTTGAAAATCTTAGTTTAAACACGAATTACGAAATAACAGTTTACTCTCAAAGTAAAGCTGGCATTTTATCTGACGGTGCTTCTAAAAAAGTTTTATTAAAAAGCACTCCAGGAGCTGGAGAAGTAAATAATATTGAGTTGGAATTTTCAATAAGTACTTTTGAAAATGTTGGAATAGAAACAAAAGTATCTTGGAGGTATCAACGTGCTAATCCATCTATTTCTGCTGCGGAGAAATTTCTAGTAACTTTTATCGAGAATGGAACAAGATTTTCAGAAACTATAGAATTGCTTAATGTTGATGATTCTAAAGTCGTTTGTCCAGGCGGAGACAATTCTATGGGGGATTGTTACGAGATAGATGTCAAATACATACCTTATATTAACAACAATGTTTTAGAATATGAATCTATTAAACAATTTAATCCTTATGTTATTGTCGTACAGACTGAAGATTCTGATGGCAATATAAGTTTAGGAACAATTATTAGAGTTTCTTTAACACCAGTTTCGGAAACTCTTCCTGCTATAACAGATTTTGCTATAGAGAGGCAAACGAATAATAATATATTTTTAAAATGGTTAAATCCTACACAATCTTATTTTTCATATAATAAGATGACCATTAATATTATAGATTTAACGACAACAGATATCGTTGGAACTAATTTCGTTGATAACGCTATTATAGGAAAAGCAACAAGCTATACTATACCTTCTTCTTTATTTGATATTAACAATAGATATACTATCACTATCACTCCTTATGATGTTTTTACTCAACAACTTACAGGTGATGGTGCAGAGGGTGCGGGCTTTTCACAAATTCAACAGTTTACAGAATCTCCTAATATATTGAGGCCGTCTCTTCCTACAGAATTAAAAATAGATGCTAGCGACAAACAGATAAGTTTATCTTGGAATATTGATACCGCAGATGAAGACATAGAGTTTTATAAAATTTATAGAGCAAATTGGTCTGTCTATCAGAGTTCTGCTAATTTTTCTGTTATCAATACATTACCTTCATCTTTGAATAGACATACTGATTACACTGTATCTAATGGTACTAGTTATACTTATTTTGTAACTGCTGTTGATACACATGGCACTGAATCATTAAATCCTATAGATGATAGTCAGATGTCTACCACAGCGGTCTCTGCTACTCCTAGTGCTAATTTATTTTTATCTTCTCCAGAGGGTTTAATAGCTTCGTATGGTAGCAATAATACAGATGTTGAATTATCTTGGGACGCTACTGCGGGAACATTTGATGGATATGAGATTTTAAGATCAATAGGTAACAATTATTCTTTTGTAGTTATTGATCAAGTTCTCGTATCTGCACTTAGCTATATAGATACAGATGCTTTATTAAAGCACGATGAAGTTTATTATTATGCTGTGAGAAAATATAGAGATGAAGTATTTCTGATAGTTAAAAGTTCTTCGGTGCTAACAGATAATCAAATATCTATAGGGAAAGTCACTACTTCTGGAGGAACAAATACAGTCAGAATAGATCTTTCATCAGTGGTCAATATCGATAATTTAGAAGATCCTTTAACGAATTTAACTAATGCGTCTTTGGATGTGCATCATCACACTAATGGTACTGATGATAACAATATAGATAAGAGGATAGAATTACGTTCTAATGTGAGCATATCTGATTGGACAACATTTGATTATCAAGTATATACTACGCAGCAAGATATACAAGGAGCTACAAAATACTTTGTGCAAATATCAGGAGACGAAAATGAAGCTTATTTTACAACTAACGGCATAGTTGATACGGCTGCATTATATCAAGCTCAATCTGGAGAGTCTCCTATTTTATTTGAGATAGTTGAAGATAAAAATCAAATTGTTTTTAATGAGCCGTTATATTCTCAATCTGATTTGGTTATTACTCCTTATTTAGAAGCTCCGTCTGTGACTTTAGAGTTATTAGGCATATCTGAAGTTGATAATCTTCTTCCAGAACATAAGGTTCAGGATATAAGTGCATCTCAATTTGCAAGCGGTCGATTTAAATTTTCTCAAATGCCGACTATCAATCATGATGGTAGAAAAGCAGAAAGATTGCTACCTCTTCGTTTGCCTATGCAGACTTTAGATAATTTTGTTTATAGTTTGTTGGACACATATACAGATGCAGATAGAAATAAGATGGGTTCTTCTGTAACTTTTTATGACATTATAACTACGAATGAAGAAGTTATATTAGCAGCTACTAGCAACGGTGTATGGATAAGCGAAAATTATGGTAATGATTGGGATAAAGCTAGCAGTTTTAATGAGGCTGTTCGTAAATTGTATAAATCCGTTTCTGGAGATTATTACGCTTTAACAAATTATGGGGCGTACAAGAATAATGGAACAAGTTTTAGAACATGGGATTTGATGGATGGTCTGGAATTTTCAAAAAGCATAAGAGATATAACTGAAGATGGAAGTGGAAATATTTACATAAGTACTGATCTTGGAGTGTTTAAATTAAATAGCGAGCTTATTCCCTACATAGAAGATACTTGGCAAAAGATGCCAATTTTTGGAGCAAAGAGTTCGGAGTCTTATGCTATTATTTATGATGGTGTTTATGACAGAGGATCTATTCCAGGAACAGGAAGAATTCTTGTAAGTAATGAAATAGGGTTAGTCCAATCTATTGATGAGGGGTTGACATGGAGTTACATCTCTGATTTAGAAGCATTTATTAAAGTTAGAGATTTTGTTATTGATAATGGTTATATATTTGCTTTGTCGGACAATGCCGTATATAGAGAAGAAATTGGTGAAAATGTTTTTGTTAAGATAATAGAAATAGATTCGTCTAGGACTAAAGATTTAGTAATTTTTTCTGGGCAAATATATATTACTACAGATAATGGTTTGAAAAAAACTACATCAACAGACATATATACTGAAACTGACATCCCTACTGCTTCTACTTTTGAAAAATTAAATATTAAAAACATTGTAGTTCCAGCTACAACAATCGATATTATTAATGAAGATATGTTTGTTGGATCTGATAGATTATTGTACGTTATGAATATAGATGGAAATGTCGGATTGCAATATGAACAAAGAGAGACAGTCGTTCCTAGCATATATGTAAATAATGTTTTGCAAAAATTAGGATTTTATTATAATAATAGCGGTGATAATCAAAATATAAGTTTTGATGAAATTATAGATGAAGATAGTTTAATATATGTGTCTAATAAGTATGACATATATAACTCAGAGTTTGGGGGATGGGCTCATAATAAATATGATGCTAAATTTAAAATTTTTAATAATAATTTACAGTTCGGAGAATCAAGAGATGAGATTGATGTAGACATTAATCAATTCTCTATAGTCGTCTTGCCTACTTATGATGATAATAATGCCCATAAAGAAGGAGCAGATAAATATAAGGCTAGTTTAGAGACGAATTTAAACTCAATCACTTTAGAAGCATTGCCTGAAGCACAAGATGATGTTATAATTTTGATCTCTGATACTTATCAAAATTTTGAGTTATTTTTGTCACAATTATATGAAGAAGCTAGAGTAATTACTAACGATGATGGAACAACATCTAACTTTATTTTGCCTTCTATACCTACTGATATAATAGTTAAGAGGGATAGCATTTCTAATGAGGGAGAGGCTGTTGAAATAGAAGAGCCAGTTTATACCGAGATAAATACCGCTAGAGGAACTTCTTATGAGACATCAGTAAATGTTGTGGATGGATTGTTTACTTTTGATTTACCTTTTGATAAATATGATTCTCTTACGTTGGATATTTTTGATGTGACAATTAAAAATGCGGGAGATAATTCACACAGAGAATTAGAAGATGTTTTTGAGGAAGCTTATTCTGGCCCTCCATCATATCTATCACAGGTTCAACAAGTTAATTTGGTTAAGATGGGATTATTTACAGAGAAGGCATATCCAGGAGAAATGGCATCTATTAATCCTCTAGTTCAATATAAAACGTTTATTCCAGGAAGTGGTTATGATACATTGAACTCCACTATTAACTATGATGAGCAAGAAATTAATAATGACACTACATTAGCAATTAACTATTCATCATCAGTAATTTATATATCAGAAACTGAAACCGTTATGGTTGGTGGCAAAGGTGGTGTTTTATCGATTGACACAAGTTCTTTAGAAATTAATGAAGTTAATTTTGGAACTATTGATTCAGATACGTTAGTAAGAGATATATTGCAAACAAGTAATGGCGTATTTATATTAACAGATGATAAAGTTTTTGCTTCACTTGATTCGGGAGTAACGTGGAATGAATATAATAGAAGTGGTTTGCCTAGTCAGCTATACTCGATGGGTATCATTGCTAATAATCTTATAATCGGAGCAGAGGACGGTGTTTATATTAAGCTATCTGATTCAGATGCTATTGACTGGGAAAAAGTTAAAGATTCAGAAACTCCAGTAGAAATTATTCATAGTTCTAATATTTTATTTACTGTTGTTGGAGTAAAAAATGAGAGCAATGAAGAACAGATAGATAAAAAAATATTTGTGACAGGAAATGGGCTTACTTATTCAGATACGGGGATAGGAGCTAGTCCTTTACTAGATATAACAGATATAGAGAGACATGGGTTTGTTACTACATATGTTTCTACTAATCAAGGGCTATATACTGACAAAGGATCATTTAACAGTTCTAAACCAAAGTTAGACTCTATGAATTTAGGAGAGCTTCTTGAAGATGGTGATACCGTTAATACCACAACTACTGATGATGCTAATAAAATAGTTATAGGTACGAGCAATGGATCGTATGGATTAATAACTAATGACATATTAAATATAAAGGGAGAAACATCTCTAAATGCTATTCATAAAATAGTTATTGTAGGAGATGATGAGTGGCTGTTTGGTCAGGACATGTTTAAAGTTCCGTTCTTAGATTATCCGATTAGATTAACAACAGGCGCTCCTATGTAGGGAAAAATATGGCTTATACACAAATACAAAAGATAGAAAATTCATCAGCGAGTGATCAATGGGGAATAAGGTCAGTAGTTGATGGATATCATATGGTAGTTGCAAGGGAAGCATCTGCTTCGGCAGAAGTGTATAAAAGAGATATTAGTGGAGTTTGGCAAAATCAGGGAAGTATAACTGGCAATACTGGTTTGGCAATGTATGGTAATTATTTTACGATAGTAAGCTCTTCAGCAAATTTAGATATATTTAACAAAAATGATATTTCTTCCGCATTGCAAACTATTAATGAATCTACGGGAACCTCTACTTTCGGGAATTCTGTTGCTATAGGAGAAAATTATATAGCTATAGGTGATCAAGCTGAAGACATTAATACAGGTCAAGTATTTATATATGAAAAAACAGGAACAAATACATGGACAGCCTCTGCCGATAATCCAATTACAGCAGATGTCGGTGATGATCAAGATTTTTTTGGTTCATCTGTTGCTGTGACTGATGATTCTGTTATTATTGGAGCATTGGGAGATAGTAATAAAAAAGGGGCAGTTTACATCTTTCAAAAAAACATAGACACAGAGGTGTGGGAACAAACTCAAAAAGTATTTGCTTCAGATGGATTAGCAAATGATCAATTTGGAGAATCTATTTCTGCTTCTGGAGATTATTTTGTAGTAGGAGCAAGTTTAAAAGATAATTCTGTGGGAGAAGTTAATGCAGGTGCTGCTTATGTATTTAAATACTCAACTAGTTGGTATGAAGTTGATAAGTTAACTAGTGTTGATGAGACTGATCCTGAAGGAGACCATTTTGGAGAATCTGTTTATATTAATGGAGATCATATCATAGTAGGTTCTCCAGCCGCTAGGATTAACAAAGGAGTGGCAGATGTTTTTTACAAGAAAAGAAGTTGGGGTCATCTGAAAAAGATTGTTGGATCAGATACTCTAACTCTTGATGATTTTGGAACTTCTGTTTCGATATCTGGTAGATTTATATTAGTTGGTTCTCCTGATAATTTATCAGCTACTAAAGGTGGTTCTGTTTATATTTATGAAGATCCTCCTGTTACTTTAAGATTGGCACAAGAGTTCGAAGTGGGTAGTCAATTTGTTCCTTCTAAAGCATCTGTTTATTTAAAAAGGGTAGGAGAAAATACGAGTAATTTTTGGCCTATTTATAATACAACAAAAACAGTTATAGATGCTACTAATTTCTCTACGATAAACATAGATTCTAATGTTATCACATTTGGTGACACCATTTTAGATTTTACTGGTAATGGTTACATGATAATGAATGAAGATAATCCATCTTTTTCTACTCTTCGCAAAAGCACGATAAACTATCCTATTAGAGCTATTAATCCTGATACTTATGATTTATGGATGAGAGTTATTAATATTGACAATAATGCTTTTGAGATTGATGTGCTGATTGATGGGGTTGTTTCTCAGACTGTTAGCGCTTTGATCGATAACCCTTCAGATGGGTTGGAATGGTCTTGGGTTAATACAACTTTGATTCTTCCTGATAGTAAGGACTATACTTTGGGAATAAGAATAAAGGAAAATAACGCAGCAATTGATAAGATATATATAGAGGTTGATAGTACTACTCCTTACACAGAAGGTCCAGACTATACTCTTGCTCCTTACTTAACTGCTCATATGAGAGTTTATGATTCTTTGAAGGGCGAACCTAATTCTCCTATTTTTGTTTATGATTACAAGAATAGTATAACAGAGATAATTCAGGATGATTGGTATAATTTTGACATTAGAGTATTAGATGAGACTCATGGGTATACCACTGCTAATGATTTTTCGGAAAATTATTATTTAGTTATGTCTGTATCTGGATCTAATACTTCTAATTTTATAACGTGGGAACTAGTCGATAATGATGAGTATAATGCTCCATCATCAGCTATCAAATTTTAAAGGAATATTGAATGTCATTTAATTTATTAGATTATTACAAAGCTCTTAATGGAGAATCTACAGAGACTAGTAGTATATGGCATATCAATTATGACAAAAGACATGCTTATAAAATATTTAGTGATTTTGATGCTGTAGATGAACATAATAATAAGATTAATTTACCTCCATCTGAAGCAGAAACAGAACTTATAAATTTCTTCTCTGATAAATTGGGCCAAAAATTAAAAAATACTAAAATTACTGATAATTTAGATGGCACAGAAAGTATTGATTTAGAATTGGGTGATAGAATAGTAACTATCATTATGGACCAAAGTGGAAGTATGTTGTGGAATGATAGTAATAATTTTCGTCACGATATAGTCACAGATTTGATTGAAAAAATAGAAATCAACTATCCAGGAGATATTACATACAACCTCGTAAAGTATGGTGCTGACATAATTGATGTTTTGTTTTTTGGTATCACTGAGAACGATGCATTTGATCCTAATGATGTTGATAGTCTTAGCGTTATGATTAAGGCAGATGATAAGGCTAATTATGATGGAATGAGAATCATTAGGAATGATGATCATTATCCTACATCTCCTTTGGATGGAGAGATTATTGATGATGGGTTTATTAGTAGAATAAAGGATACTGGTTTAGTTGAAGGTCAGACATATTATTATACTATTTACACTTATGACAAAAATTTTAAATTTAGTATAGGCACTCAGATTAAAGTAACTCCTCAGGAGAGGATAGTTCCTAGATCTCACTCTAATTTTAAAACAGTAGTTGAGTCAGAAGATTTAACTAAGGGTATTTCTATGAGTGGCTCTGGTGTTAATAGAGATGCTAATACTATTGGTTTGTGGCATATGGATGAGGGGGAAGGAAATCTCTTATATGATTTTAGTGATACAGGAGCTATCTTAGAATATAATAGAGAAATCCCTAAGTGGATTGCAAATAAATATACTCCTGCTGGAACTTCAGGAATATATCTTAATGGTGATCAGGTAGAATATATAGATGTTGATAGTGTTTATGCTATTAATTTTAATACAAATAATAAATTTACATTTATGGGATGGATATATCCTTATGATATAAGCGGTAAACAGGTTCTTTTTGGAAGAAGTAGTTCGGGAGAATTTAATTACTCTATAAATATAAGCAGCTCTGGTAATTTATCTGTTGAATTTACGAGTGAAGAAATAGAGGCAGATGAGTTAGTTTTAGAATCTTTAAAGTGGCAGCATATAGCAGTCGTTTATAATGATGAGAATCCCTCTGGTTCTCAATTAACTTTTTATGTAAATGGAATTAGTCAAAATAAACATTCTGTTGAAGCGACTCAATCTTTTTCAGAAACTCATGTTGTTTCTATAGGTAATTTAAATCAGACTAATTTGCCATATAGAGGCAGATTAACAGAATTTAGTTTTCATAATATTGACAGAGATTCTGATTACATTCAGTCTCAATTAGTTTACACTCCTACCCTTGACTCTAATGGCAATCAGGTAGATACTAATATCAATGGAATAAAGGACGACAATGGAGATAGATTAAATGTTTTCAAATATGATGTTCCAAGAGATTATAATTATGTAGGTGGAGAAGTTCTTTGTGTAAGAAATGAAAAACATATTCCTTCTTGGGAAGAAGATGGAACTGTTATCTATCAACAATCAGATCTAGGTGTAGGTCAATTCTTTATATCTGATACTAATGATTATGTTTTGGGAGAAACTTACTACTACAGATTATTCACTAAAAATTCTTTAGGCAATGTGAGCTTCCTAACAGATTCTCCTTCATTGTCTGTAGATATTCCAAACATAGTTCCTTCAGACATCGTAGGTGCTGACTATCGTTTGGCGTTAGACACTCCTATAGACTCTCCAGTAGTTCCTACTATTGGACAATTAATTACCGCGGGAAATAAGAAAACATATTTGAGATGGAAGCAAAATGACATTATAGATAGTAGAATAGCAAGAGTCAAAATATATTACTCTAATACTGGCCCTCCTGAGATAAGTAGTGATGGAGGTCCGATTAGTGGTTTAGTTTTTACAGGATTACCAACAGAT
>Ga0233437_1001219_pt1 | contig 48881 bp, 39 predicted proteins | sample SI_122_August201_FD_182714 | JGI IMG/M metagenome (GOLD analysis project Ga0233437, IMG submission 182714) | Seawater microbial communities from Saanich Inlet, British Columbia, Canada - SI_122_August2016_200_MG | ecosystem: Environmental > Aquatic > Marine > Inlet | place: Canada: British... | reverse complement strand
CGCTCAATTAAAGCGTGAAGAGGTTCGAACATTATATCTTGCCTCAATTGAACAGTTTGATGTTTCCCAAAAGGCAGCTTAAATTGCCAAATTGAGTATAGAATATTCAAACCAAGGTACTAGGTTGTATATACAACTTAAACAGGTTTAATTCAGATAACAATCCCTTGTTTGAACAGTAATAAGTGGATATTCTACGATTCCAAACTTATGTCAGTTTTATATACATACAACTATCTGTCAAGCTATTTTGGAGACGACTTATGAATATGAATGATCGGATTTCGAGATCACAGGAGATCTCTCTGGATAAATTATTTACATCATTACCTGACCATCCAGATTTCAAACCGGGCATCAGGCGGGCGCCGAAACGGGATCTTTTAATGTCTGATGTGGAAATAGAATTAGCCTTAAAAAACGCACTACGCTATGTTCCGGAGAAATGGCACGATGGTCTTGCCCCTGAATTTTTAAACGAGTTGTTAACCACTGGACGGATCTATGGGTATCGGTTCAGGCCTGAGGGGCGGATCTGGGGTCTTCCAATTGATGAATATCACGGAAAATGTATCGAAGGAAAAGCCTTCCAGGTCATGATCGATAACAACCTTGATTTCGAAACAGCGCTTTATCCCTATGAATTGGTAACCTATGGTGAAACAGGTCAGGTATGCCAGAACTGGCTGCAATATCATCTGATCAAACAGTATCTGAAGGTATTAACTGACCAACAAACGCTGGTCGTGGAGTCCGGCCATCCACTGGGGCTGTTTAAATCCACCCCTGCAGCACCCCGAGTCATGATTACAAATGCCTTGATGATCGGGCTTTTTGACGACCAGGAAAACTGGATGCGGGCAACTGCCCTGGGCGTTGCCAACTACGGCCAGATGACAGCCGGTGGTTGGATGTATATTGGTCCACAGGGAATCGTCCATGGCACCTACAGCACCATTCTGAATGCCGGACGCACAAAGCTGAATATTCCGGTGGACCAGGATATGAGGGGCCGCCTTTTCGTATCATCCGGCCTGGGCGGCATGAGTGGCGCCCAGGGAAAAGCGGCTGAAATAGCCAACGGCGTCGCGATTATTGCCGAAGTGGATGGTTCCAGAATCGAAACCCGCCTGGGACAGGGTTGGGTCAGTAGCGTGGTCAAAGATGCCGGGGAGGTTTTTAAGCAAGCGCAAGATTATGTCGAGCGCAATGAAGGAACTGCCATCGCTTATCACGGAAACATTGTCGACCTGCTGGAATACGCAGTCGACAACGACATACACATCGATCTACTTTCAGACCAGACGTCATGTCATGTCCCTTATGATGGCGGTTACTGTCCCCAGGGAATGACATTCGAAGAGCGGACAGAAATGCTGCAAAGGGATAAAACAGGATTCAATAAGCTGGTTGATAAATCTCTTCTCCGCCATTTCGAGTTGATACGTAGCCTTGTGGAAAAGGGCTGCTATTTTTTCGACTATGGAAACAGCTTTTTAAAAGCCATATACGATGCAGGCGCAACAGATATTTGTCTCAATGGGAAAAACCCCAATGACGGCTTTGTGCTCCCTTCGTATGTAGAGGACATTATGGGTCCGGTACTTTTTGATTACGGATATGGACCGTTCAGATGGGTCTGTTTGAGCGGTAAAGATACCGATTTGCTGAAGACCGATCAGGCTGCCATGTCCTGCATTGATCAAGAGCGTCGATTTCAGGACCGGGATAACTATATCTGGATTCGAGATGCTGCCCGCCACAACCTGGTGGTCGGAACAAAAGCCAGAATTCTGTACCAGGATGCGTTGGGCAGAATGAATATTGCCCTGAAGTTTAATCAACTGGTCAGGGATGGTGAAATAGGTCCTGTGATGCTGGGCAGGGATCACCATGACACCGGCGGAACCGATTCTCCTTTCAGAGAAACCGCCAATATCAAGGACGGCAGCAATGTGATGGCTGACATGGCAACCCAGTGTTTCGCCGGCAATGCCGCCAGAGGCATGAGCCTGGTTGCGCTGCATAACGGCGGGGGTGTTGGAATTGGAAATGCCATCAACGGCGGATTCGGACTGGTCCTGGACGGCAGCCAGCGGATCGATGGGGTCATCCAGAACGCCATCCCCTGGGATGTTATGGGAGGTGTCGCACGGCGTGCATGGGCCAGAAATCCGAACTCCATCGAAACCAGTATAGAATACAACGACAGCCGCAAAGAGACCGATCACATTACCCTGCCCTTCTTAACTGACGAGAAACAGATTTCCGAGCTGGTCAAAAAAGAGTTAGCGAAAAATGGATGATGTTATGAAAAAAGGTCTGATAATCATAAATGCTGCTGAATTGGTCACCTGCAGCGGGTTCGCTCAAAAAAAAGGACCAGAAATGTCTGATCTCCACATCATCCCTGATGGTGCCGCTGTGATTGAAAATGGCGTTTTCAGCCGGGTGGGCACAACTCAGGAGATCCTGTCTGAAGTCAAGTCAGATCAGTATACCGTCATAGATGCCTGGAATAAAGCGGTTCTGCCGGGATTTGTGGACTCCCACACCCATTTTGTCTTCGGGGGATACCGGGAAGCGGAATTTGAATGGCGGCTGCGTGGCGACAGCTATATGGAAATCCTGCAGAGGGGAGGCGGCATTCTGAGCACTGTGCAATCAACGCACAGGGCGACACCAGAAGAGCTATTCATCGGGGGTAAAAAACGGCTCGATTCAATGCTGTCCTTTGGGGTGACAACCGTTGAAGGTAAAAGTGGGTATGGCCTCGATATCGAGACAGAAATAAAGCAGCTTGAAGTGATGGCCAGACTGGACCAGAACCATCCGGTCGACGTTGTGAGAACATTTCTGGGGGCTCATGCAGTTCCACCGGATTTTAAGGGACAAGCAGACGCCTATATTGACTTTGTCATAGATCAGGTTCTGCCCAGAGCCGCCTCACAAAATCTGGCCGAATTCTGCGACATTTTCTGTGAGCAGAATGTGTTTTCTGTTGAGCAGTCACGACGCCTCTTATTGAAAGCCAGGGAATTTGGTTTGAAACTGAAATTGCATGCTGACGAGATTGTCCAACTGGGCGGGGCTGAGCTGGCTGCTGAGTTACAGGCAGTATCCGCAGATCACCTGCTTCAGGCATCAGACGAAGGCATTGCTGCGATGGCAAAATCCGGGGTGGTTGCGACACTTTTACCGGGAACGGCCTTCAGCCTCAAGGAGTCTTACGCCCGCGGTCGTGAAATGATCGATCGGGGGGGCGCGGTTGCTCTGGCAACCGACCTCAATCCGGGCAGTTGTTTTACTGAATCCGTTCCTTTGATCATGGCTCTGGCAACCCTTTACATGAACCTCACGGTAGAGGAGACTGTCACAGCCATGACCATTAACGGCGCGGCAGCCCTGAACCGGCAGGAAAGCATCGGCAGTATCGATGTTGGGAAGAAGGGAGACCTGATCATCCTTGAGTTCCCATCCTACAAGTTCATCCCCTACCACATCGGCGTCAATACCGTGGAAACGGTTGTTAAGCAAGGGAAACCTGTTTTTGACAAGCTGGCCGGCACCCACAATCAAGTGGATTTATGACAGTACGTCTTAATCAAAAAACAAGGTAACTATTTATTTTACATTATTTGCAGAATCCTACCTCACTTTCCTGATGAAGATTCACTCCATTTTATACCAAGCCAACCATTCTAGATCAATATCCCCCTTGCTTTCCAATTGACAAAAAAACAACGATTCTATAATTTTTCAATAGACTGAATACGTCGACGGCTTCATTTCACACAATAAAATCATACTGAACAGACAGTTATCCGACTGGTTATCAGGCAAAGACTTAACTTTTGTGGGGGACTTATAATATGTTAGCGAAGATTTTTCCATTTTTACTCTGGTTTAAGGATTACAATGGCGGGAAGCTTAAAATTGATGTGGTGGCTGGAATTACAGTCGCCATGGTACTGATTCCACAATCGATGGCCTACGCCCAACTGGCTGGGCTTCCCCCCTATTATGGTCTCTATGCTGCGTTTCTACCTCCGATGATTGCCGCACTGTTCGGTTCAAGCCGCCAACTGGCCACCGGACCCGTGGCAGTCGTCTCAATGATGTCGGCGTCGGCTTTAGAACCGCTTGCCACCGCTGGCGGCGCAGAGTTTATCGCCTACTCCGTGATCCTGGCTTTAACCGTTGGTTGTTTTCAACTATTCTTAGGCGTCTTCAGGCTGGGATTGATCATTAACCTGCTCTCCCATCCCGTAGTCAACGGCTTTACCAATGCAGCTGCCATTGTCATCGCCTCTTCCCAATTTTCAAAACTGTTTGGTGTTTATGTTGACAAAGCAGATCACCATTACCAGACGATCATTGATGTCGTTAAATCAGCGTTTCATTATACCCATCTCCCCACATTGGGTATGGCTGTTCTGGCCATTGCGATCATGGTGATTTTGAAACGTATCAATCCCAGAATCCCCAATGTTCTGATCGCTGTTGCCGTTACCATTCTGCTCTCTTATTTTACGGGGTTCAACAACGATAAACTCGTATCCCTTGAAAATATTAAAGCACCAAAAGTTGTCACCATCATTAATGACTTCAACAATGAAATTAAAACCATTGAGAGATTGGGAGCTCAGCGGGCCAACCTGAATCAAAAAATCAAAAAAGTTAATGATAAGGTCAAAGCCCAAGGTCTTACCATCGTAACAATGGAACAGCTTGATAATGAGCATCAATTGGCGGTACTCAACGCCCAAATTGATGCAGCCAAAGAAGCAGCACACGTTAAAAGAGAAGCTTTGCGACTCATTCACTTCCTAGTTGCAGAGAATGCTGGCGATACAAATGCGTTCTATATTGAAGCAACGCTGCCAAAAGGAGTTGAAACCGACGGTCATAAGTGGCGTCTGAAGGTTGGTAATAAAATGCTCAATCCTGACAAACTTCTAATGATGGGCGCAGGCGCTGTTGTGGGAACAATTCCTGAAGGACTCGTCTTCGGCATTCCCAAAGCACCTAAAGATACCACTTATCTATCTGTGTTTTTACAACTATTGCCTTTTGCTGTCATTATTGCACTTGTCGGATTCATGGAGGCCATCGCCATCGCGAAATCAATGGCAGCCAAAACCGGACAGAAGCTCGATACCAATCAGGAGCTGATTGGTCAGGGGCTGGCAAACATCATCGGCTCTTTTGGTCAAAGCTACTCCATTTCAGGTTCGTTTTCACGGTCTTCGGTTAATCTACAGGCCAATGCTGTCAGTGGTATATCATCTGTTGTCACCAGCTTGATGGTCGGTGTCACACTCCTTTTCTTTACGCCTCTGCTTTACCACCTTCCCCAGGCGGTACTGGCTTCTGTGATTATGATGGCGGTGATCGGATTGGTAAATGTGGATGGATTTGTTCATGCATGGAAAGCCAAACGATCAGACGGTGTTATTTCTGTGATTGCCTTTATATGTACGCTTTATCTTGCCCCCCACCTTCATGAAGGTATTCTGGTAGGGGTTGCGCTGACCTTTATTGTATTCATGTACAAGACTCTGCGACCCACAGTTTCAACAGTTGCCAGAGCAGAAGATACTGCTTTTAAGATCATCAAAGAGAACGAAACGAAGTGTGAGCACATTGCCGTTATCCGATTTGATGGACCGTTGATCTTTGCCAACGCGACCTATCTGGAAGACAAGGTTCTGGAATATATCGCTGAAACCCCCACTCTCAGGCGTATTATCATTGCCGGGTCGGGCATCAATGACATTGATGCCTCCGGTGAAGCAGCTCTATCGATCCTGATAGACACAGTTCGAGAAAGCGACCGTCATATCTCCTTCTGCAGGATTAAAGAAGAGGTCTATGCCGTATTGGAAAGAACCCATCTACTGGAAAAAATCGGTAAAGAGAATTTCTACATTGATGGAAGTCAAGCACTGAACGCGGCCTACACAGCAGTTCATGAAAACAATGAATGTGACAAAAACTGTCCACTTGACGAGATCATTTTTTAAGCCATGTGTCACATTAATACTGCAGGATCACTGAACTCCCAATGATTCTGCAGACAACTACCTGAAGAAATAATTACGCTGATTTTTGGGAATGCAAAATCATATGATCTGCTAACAACCGCAGAGATTGGAGGGTTTGGATATTTTTTCACCTGATTCAATCATCCTCATGCGCCTCTGATAAATCAGCAGGTATCATCGCTGCTGGTAGTGATACGGTAATAATCGTCCCCTTGTTGACCTGGCTTTCCACAGCAATATCTCCACCATGTTTTTTGATAATACTCTGAGAAACCGAGAGACCGAGACCTGTCCCCTTGCCTTCGGGCTTGGTGGTATAAAAGGGATCAAATATAAAGGATAGCTTTTCTTCAACTATCCCCGTACCTGTATCAGCAAACTTCGTAAAAACATAGTCGCGGTTCTTTGAGATTTCGATGGAAATAGTCAGTGTTCCCCCCTTCTGCATGGCATCCAGAGAATTCAATATGATATTTAAAAATACCTGTATCAATTGCTTTCGATCACCCAAAACATGCGGTAACGTATCCGTAAACTTGAAATCAACCTTCACTTTTGATAATACGATCTGGTTGCCGGCAAGTCTCAGGGTTTCCCGGATAATCCCCTGAAGATCCACAGATACCGATTCAATTTCACTTTCCCTGGCATAGTCGAGCAGATTTCTAATAATTTTCTGTGCTCTGTCCGCTTCGTTTACAAGATCGGTCAGCATATCAAATCGTTCTTCATCTTCCAGATCATCATAATCCTCTTTAAAAACCGAGGCTGTGAGAACAATATTATTTAACGGGTTGTTCAATTCATGCGCTATCCCGGCCGTCAACGTTCCGATGGCTCTGAGTTTATGGGACTGAACCAAGGCCTCTTCACGATGAACCAGTTGTTGCATCATATGGTTCATTGCAATAGCCAGACTTGAGAATTCATCGTTGTACTTACGTATAGGAAATAGGGGCGTAAAGTCACCATCGGATATTCGCTGAGTTGTGTTCATCATCCGTTTCATGGGCCAGAGAACCTGGCGTACCATAAATACAGCAAGATACGTAATTAGCAATATCAGGATAATGAGAAAAATAATCGGGATCCGCTTGGAAACAACAAGCAGGGAATTGATCGTATTACGTTCTTCAGCCACCAGTTCTTTCGCCATAGTTACCATGTCAGAACCGTGTTCACGCAGCTCAATTTCAATCTCATTTTGCTGTTCATCTGTTAAGCTGTTTTCCAGGCTGGATAGCAGGGACTCATAACGGGACAGATGGTCCTGGATTCTGCCGCACTCCTCTTCTCCCAATACTCTCAGAAAATTTTTATTTCCTTTCTCCAAAATTTGCCTGGCTTTTCGGACATGACTCAACGCATCATTCAGATTGGTATGGTAGGAAATAGTTTTTTTCAAACCGCCTTGCCTGCTGGATTTCAAAGCTATAAATATCACTGGATTCCATGAAATATAGCTTTTTTTCAATCTCAGAGGTTACATAGATAGATACGATGACAGTTCCCAAACTCAAGACAATCCAGAGGATAAATCCCAAAGTCAAGCGGGTCATGATTGAAAATGAGGGCCGGTCTTTTAGCAATCTCTGTGCTTGTTCTGAAAGATCGATTTTAAATGCCGGTGTCTTCTCTTCTTGAATTGCCATTTTTTATTTAAAACAATGGGTTTACGGAATAGTATTTGTTTGGAATTCAATTCTACTGTTTAACTGATCTTCGGAAAGCAAAACATCATCATCCGGTTTTCTGATTGCAAAGTAAGAGATATTGACTATCCAATGACGAAACATACTCCCAGTACGTTATCTCAACCGCATCCTCCTTCTCATATTTATGAGAGACGGTTCTTTGTGCTGAAATAACAATAAATAAGATTTTATTTACAGCAGTTTAAACCTTTTTTATACCTCTTTCTCAATAAAAACATTGAAAATAGCCTTTTGCTCTAAATAGACGACTGTGTAATTTTCCTCTTTGATAGCTTCTGGAACCATTCAGCAACGATTATGCCGGAGCCATCTTTTTTTTGTTTTTTTTTCGTCCCAGTATCTCATAGTGAATACCTGGCCTATATTGATATTTTGTTTTATTCTCCCTCCTCGTAAACCCTATGAAGAATTCTGCTTCCACAGAGATGACATAAGATCTGTTTTAAAACAAATTAAAGTGCCTTTTTCATTGTTGATATAGAACATTGACATACAAATACTGTACTTTTATGGTCTCCAAAAAGCGACCTCTAATCCTTCTTCAACTTAGCGGTTAAAAACAGTGAAAAAATCAAAAGGTAGCATATTAGGTAAAAGAGTCACTGTAATGGTCGTCGATGACGAAGGTATTGCCTTAAAAGCACTGACGCGAATTCTTGAATCAGAAGGATACGAAGTTGAAGCCGTCAGTACGGGTAAAAAGGCATTAAAGCAGATTAATTCCCGACGCTTTGATTTGATTTTGACAGATCTGTTTATCGACGAAATCAGTGGCATGGATGTCCTTGCTGCTGTAAAAAACCGTGACCCTGAAACAGCTGTTATTATCCTTACCGGACATGGTTCAATTGATTCTGCCATTGAAGCAACTAAAAAGGATGCTTTTCACTATCTTCAGAAACCCATCAGACCGGATGAGGTTCGACATGTTGTCAAACGGGCTGTTGAAAACCTTGAATTGATAGCCAGGATTAAGGAACTTGAAACCAGAACCAGTCCCGAAATCGAGTCCATCATTGGAAACAGTCCAAAAATTGTTGCGATTAAGAAGCTGATTCGGAGAATTCAAGATTCTGAATCGAATGTCCTGATTACCGGCGAATCGGGAACGGGCAAGGAACTGGTGGCCCGTGCAATTCATGAATTCAGCCCCAAAAAGCAAGGAAAATTCCTCGCCTTCAACTGCGCATCCTTTACTGAAGATCTACTGGCCAATGAGCTTTTCGGGCATGAAAAAGATGCCTTTACCGGAGCAACCAAAAGTCGGGCAGGTCTGTTTGAAAGTGCAAACGGAGGGACCGTATTTCTGGACGAGGTGGGCGACATGCCAATGACCATGCAGGTGAAGCTTTTGAGAGTCATACAGGAACGAGAAGTTATCAGGGTGGGAGGCACCAGTCCAATCCCCATTGATGTCAGAATAATTGCCGCAACAAACCAAAACCTTAAAGACCAGTATTTAAAAGGCTATTTCCGCCAGGATCTTTTTTTCCGACTGAATGTCATTTACATCCACGTGCCAAACCTGAATGAACGTGCGGAGGATATTCCACTTCTTGCCTCACACTTTTTAAGATTCTATGCAAAAAGAATAGGTAAAAAAATCACCGGATTCACGGATGAAGTCATCGGACTATTATCAAGCTACGAATACCCCGGAAATATCCGGGAACTTGAAAACATCATTGAACATGCCGTATCCATGACTCATGGCGAAACCATTACGACTGAGAATCTGCCAAAAGATCTGATGGAGTATGACCTTTTTTTATTTCATAACCAGCCTAACGGGTTTAAAACCCTTGAAGAACTGGAAAAAGAGTATATCAGGTGGATTCTTGATCGAGTTGAAAACAAAAAAACCGAGGCTTCAAAAATACTGGGCATTGACAGGGCCTCACTTTACAGAAAACTCAAAAGATATGAGTTTGACACTTGATATAACGATGCATTATGCAACATAATGCGTTTCTTTTTGCAACCCCCTGACAAACCCTTCAGAATCAGCCCCCTGCTAATCATCAAACATTCCTTCTGTTGCCTTTTGCAACAATACACCAACTGACCCGCATAATCCAACCTCTTACTATCAGCACGTTTAGCCCCATCCCATTTTGGCACCCTACTTGCGACTATAAGGTCGAATCTCAAACGCCCATGAAGCTGTAAAAACAAGGTATTCAAAATAATGTCAGTGAAATGGATTCTTCTTGTGATGGAAGATGAAACATTCCGGACGGAAAGTGTTTACTACGCGGTAAACCTTGCCAAGAGGATCAATTGTTCTGCCTCCGTATTGATGTTGACTGAATATTCTGATGACGAGAATGCTCGGTTCGCCAGTAAACAAAAAATTGTTGAAAAAATTCTCGACTTAATCAGAGCGGAAGGAGTCAGCGCTCAAGGGATATCTAGATATGGTGATAAAGCTTCCGGATTATTAAAGCACCTTGCAACCTATTCTTCATTTGAGGCAATTATTTGGGGCGGAAAAAAAGAAATCACTTCAAAGCATAATATGCAAGGACCAGATCACTGGTTGGCAAAAATACGGAAAACGATTCGATGTCCCGTGGTTAGCCCAACAAAAAAAACCTGAGATCAAAAAGACAACCTAAAAAAGGAGTATTAGACATATGCAAATAATCTGTATATCCCGGGGAAGCCAGGGATATGGTACCGAACTGGCGGAAAAACTTTCCCAAAGTACTGGATACGCTACTATCAGCCGTGAGACAATAACAGATAAAGCAACTGAATATGGAATTCCGGTTGGCAAACTTGAGATGGAGATCTTAAGAAATCGACCGCTAAGTGAAGAAATGTCGATAGTGGCAGATATGTACAAAGCGTTTGCAACTGCTCAGACCTGCGAAAGAGCACTAAATGAAAATATCATCTACCACAGCAGAATGGGACATTTAGCTTTACCAGGTTTAGCACGTGTCATGAGGATACGCGCCATTGCGGAACCGGAATACCGAATAAAACGTGTCATGGACAGGTTGAAGATAACACGCAAAAAAGCCAAAGACTATATTGATCATATCGACGAGGACACCAGAAAGTGGACCCACATACTGTACAATGCTGATTTATCCGACACTTCAAAATACGATCTGACCCTGAATGCGACAAATTTATCCGCTGAAAACGCTGCCAAAGCACTGGCCAGTTTTGCGCAACTTCCGGAATTCCAGGAAACCCCTTCAACATTCCAGGATCTTCAGGATTTACTGCTTGCAGCAAACTGTCGACTGGCCATCGGTTCCGATGATCGCAGCAGAAGTGTCAACGTTGGAATACAAGCAGACAAAGGTAATGTGTCCGTGACCTATATGCCGAGACAATCAAAAGAAGCGAAAACGATTCCGGACGTACTCAAATCTATCAAAGGAATCAAATCCCTCGTCTGCACGGTCGCTACGACGAACGTTCTATACCTGGCAGAAAAATTTAACCCTGATGATGACCATTTTCTGAACCTGATCGAAATTGCAGAAAAATGGAATGCGGCGATAGAAATCGTCAGAATAGCAGATAAGGACGAAAAGCCGACCGAAGCCCCTTTGGAAAATAAGCAGCAGGTGTTACGAGCGAACCAGGGTGAAACCGGCGGGATTCTGGAGGATTCAGAGAGTCCAATTCCTTCTGCTGAGCCGGGATTTGGTATTTCCGAAACAGTGGATAAATTAATTCAGGTCGGTCATTCCGGTGGGGCTCGCACCATCTACGGCGGAACAGATGCTCTCTTAAGATCTTTATCAAAAACTGAACAATACAGCCTTGTTGCGATTGGGGATGTGTTTTCATCAAAAGGGGCTGCTGCTCAAAGAATGAAGCGTGAGATGCTAGGCAAGCTCAAGGATAAATTCAGAGTGCCTGTCATTGGAACAGAAGACCTTAAAGCCAAATACCTTTTCGGACCCAAACAACTATTTAATATGATTGGTTTTGCTGTTTTGTTTGCACTGATTTATCTCATCGCCTTTAATTTCCAGGAACCGATCTTGACTTTTATTTCCAAAGGACAATTCGGAGGTACCGTATACGATAAGGCATTCTCTGCATTGGCAGTGGTTGTCTGTGTTCCCATTGTCGCATTCAGTATTGGGGGATTTTTCAGTAATTTTCTGAAATTATTGAAAGTTGAATAACTTTTTGGGGTGACTTTTTTGGATGAATACAGCGACTCATATAAAATGAATGATTCGTTAATTGATCAAAACAAAACAGGGGAATAATTATGCCAGGAATGCTAGGTGAAATGTTTGTGCAGATGACGTATCCAATCGCGCTGCAAATCATACTTTTAGGTTTTATCGGTGGAATATTAAGCGGTTTTATCGGGTCAGGCGGGGCCTTTTTTATGACGCCGGGAATGATGAATCTGGGCATCATGGGACCCGTTGCTGTTGCAAGCAACATCACCCATAAGTTTGGAAAAGCCATGGTGGGTTCAAAAAAGCATGGTGAGATGGGAAATGTGGATAAAAAACTCGCGATTTTCATGCTTATTACAGCGGCTGTCGGAATCAGACTCGCTGTCGAGGTCATGAAGGCACTGTTTAGTAACCAGGATGGACAATCCGCCAGCGGAGGAGCTGCAGCAGACCTTTATATCAGCATTATTTTTGCTGTTATACTCTCATTTGTGGCCGTCTCTATGCTGGCTGATCTCATTAAATCCAAATCCAGTGACGAGACCGGACCTTCAACCAAAATTGTTGAGTTTATCAGCCGACTTAAACTGCACCCTTTGATTTACTTCCCGGTGGCAGACGTTTATGTTTCTCTATGGGTTATCCTCATCTGTGGCCTTGCAACCGGATATCTGGCCGGGACCATCGGAGTCGGCGGTTTTATTGGAGTTCCGGCCATGATTTATGTCTTTGGCGTACCGGCCGCTGTAGCGGCTGGAAGCGAACTTTATCTGGCCATGTTTATGGGAGCCTGGGGCGCTTTGAATTATGCTTTTGAAGGTATGGTTGATATCAGATGCACACTGCTCTTATACGGGGGATCACTCCTGGGAATATATCTCGGTGCCTACGGAACAAAGGTTGTGAAAGAGGGAGTCATCCGCTTGACGACAGGTGTTATCATTCTATTATGTGTATTGAGTCGGATCGTTGCAGTTCCTGTCTATCTGCAAAAGCTTGGGATTTCCAATATGGATCCTGCCTACAATTTCTATTTTAATTTAGCCAGTAAAAGTCTATTGTTTGTCAGTGGTATCAGTGGCGCATTAATCATCATTTTCTTTGTTCAGAGAGCCTATTTTCAAAGGAGAAAACTGGAGGCAAGCCTGAGTTTGGGGGAAGCTCCGAACAGCGCTTGAGCATTTCAGGTTTCCTGTTTTCAACCAAGGAAGAAGTTAACGGTTTAAAATTTATTTTTAATCAATATAGAAACCTAAGGTGTATATGGAAACACAAAAATTAAGAATAATGGTGATAGACGATGAGAACATCGTTGGAAAGCGACTCAAACCCGCACTGGAAAAAACTGGAGACATCGTCGAGACGTTTATTGACGGTGAGAAAGCCCTGGCCCGTTTTGATGAAGCGTCTTTTGATGTGGTTGTCACCGATATCAGAATGGAAAAGATTGACGGCATTGAAATTCTTGAACAAATTCTCAAAAAGTCAAGCCGTACCAAGGTCATTATGATCACCGGTTATGCAACTGTTGAAACAGCCAGAGAAGCTCTCGTTAAAGGGGCCTTCGATTTTATTGCAAAACCTTTCAAACCGGCTGATTTGAGGGCGATAATCAAACGAGCAGCGGAAGAGCTGGAAAAGTAAAGAATGCGCCTCCTGTGAAAGGAATATTACAAATAGGAAGTCATGCAGACAAAACTTTTGAGCTGTAAATAAATGCATTTATTGTCAATTGCAAAAGTACTAGTAAATCTGCTGGTTATTACCGGTGTATCCATGCTTTTCCCGCTGATCGTTTCTCTGTATTACGGAGAAGGGGGACTGTTTTCAACGCTGGCTTCAATGGCGATCACAATTGGCCTGGGATTGCCTCTCTCTTGGCTGTTTCGAAAAAATGATGAATTAAACATCAGAGACGGTTTTATTATTGCTGTAGCTGGATGGATTCTAGTCTCCGCGTTTTCTGCCTTGCCGTTCGTTATCCAAGGTTCAATTCCCTCCTTTACGGATGCCTTTTTTGAAATGATGTCAGGTTATACAACAACCGGAGCAACTATACTGACTATGAAAAATGGCCCCAGTCGGCTCAAATGTTTCTCTAAGTAGTGTGCTTCGTTAGCGCTTGTGCCGGATCAACCGGAAGCGGGATAAAGATTATTCATTTTGCCATCATCTGGAAATATTTATGTGCTTCTCTCAAGAGAATCTTCTTACAGCCTCTGTCTGTTTTTTCAATAAGAATCAACCAGATTTCTATTGATTACAAAATTATTGACCTTGCGATCTGCTATTTTATTGTGAATTTTTTCATGGTGTTAGCGGGTGGCTGCGTGATGGTCCTTGTAAGCAATGTGGACTATGTTACCGGCATGAGTTCAGTCATTGCGACTCTTATGAATATCGGACCCGGATTCGGGACGGTGGGATCATCAGAGAATTACGCCCACATCTCTGACATTGGGAAATGGTTCCTATCTTGGAATATGTTGGTTGGCAGACTTGATATGTTCTCCGCACTGGTTATCTTTTATCCTTCATTTTGGAGAACCTAATTTATGTTAGAAGGCCAGGAACACTCTGATGGTCTTATCAGAAGAGATCAGTCAATTATTTTGATCTGCAACCGTTCAGCTTACCTCCCTCCCTCTTTCGCGGCCTCGTCCAGCTTCAGCAAATTTTAAGTATAAAGAAAACGAACGAGGCCTGGAATTATGTCATTGAAACCCCCACGCTTTCACATATTATCATTGCCTGCTCAGGCATAAATGACATTGACGCTTCCGGCGAAGCGGCCCTGTCCATCCTGGTGGATACAGTGCGAGGAAGCGACCGTCATATTTCGTTCTGTAGAGTTAAGGATGAGGTCATGGAAGTCATGGAGAACGCATCTGCTGGAAGAAGTTGGAAAAGAGAATATCTACATTAATGGACGGCAGGCAATCGATGCTGCCCAGCAGGAAATTCACGCTGTACACGGGTACACAAACACATGACCGATGCTGATCAGCAGTTAATTGGTCAACTGCATTTTGTCGGTAGGTGACAGAGTACTCATAGGAAGGCAAGATAAACCAAATAAACTCATTCAAGATATGGGTGCTTTGCTTTTCGTGAAGGACTGTCACCTTGTTTCAGTATGGTGTTCCCTCCTTCCTTTTGCCGTCACGGCTGCAACTAGAAACATTGAGGAGGTTCGATGCTTTTAAAAAGCTTGAAAAAAGAGCTCATGACCACATTCCCTAATGTGGAAGTCGCGCGAATCTTCTTCATGAAACAGAACATAAAACTGGAAGAACAGTACGGGTTCATCCCGGAGAACACCCATTTCGCAGAGGGTGGGTGTTCAGATGAGATCAATGAACGTGAATATTTAATGATGCAGCAATACTGGGGCGAACGCTTCAAGTTCGGTGGACTTGCCGGATATTGTCATGCTGGAAAAACCGGGCTAGAGGCCGTATCTCATCATGTTCCAGAAGTATCTGGCATAAAAAACCTTCTGCTAATTTCAGGCCCTCATATCGGATATCACAATGGTGAATGGGGGAAGATTACCCGCTTGGGCCAAAGCGAACAGACATCCGTCTGCGGATCACTGACCGCTGCCCTGCAGTCAAATATAAAAAACGACCTCCAGCAGCTATCCGACCCCTTAGACCAGCAACAGCAAACGGTTGAGAAGATTCTGGGCCCATATTTCGATTCATTTTCGAAAAATGATGGGACACCAAACATCTTAGATGCCACAAAATTCCTAATGCAAAAGATCGATAAAGACATTCAGATTATTGTTCAAGACTTAATCTCTCGTTTTAACGGTCAAATTGCGCTGATAACAGGAATCACGATTAATACAGAAATGGGAAATTTCTTCAGTCCATCGTTGGTTGAAGTCATGAAACAGGACTAACAAATCGAGATGCTCCGTCCTGCCTAAATTGAAAAGCAGAATATTTTGGAAGGCTTCCTAATTGCAGAAATCGGACTAAAAAATGGCTCCCGACTCTCAAAAAAATGCGGAGCCACTTCTATTAAAAAGGCATAACCAAGAACTAATTACGGCTGAATAATAATGGTAGGGTACAGTCCTTCCAAATCACCTTTGGGATAGGGTTGAATGGTATTAAAAGACATGTTCTGGTTCTTTTGTGCGTGCCCTTTGTTCTTTTTACCGTCGAAGAAGGCGCCATTGGCTTCCAGGATATGATTAATGCGGTCTCTGAAGGCAGCGACAAAGTTGGCACCATTCCCTTCAAAAACCATATTACCCATGGATAATCCTGTTTCTACTTTTTCGAACTCCTGAATTGACACACTGTTCTGTTTCAAATCCTTTTCATTTCGGATCAATCCCCAAACCAGGGTGTCTTCCGGAATCACCAGCTGGTCTTCAATGTCGATGATTGTATGGGGCATGACAATGGAACCCTTGCCAACGGTCAAGCGGCTGTTCGACTTTTCGTTGGGTTTTCCTCTCAGAAAACTGTTAAATCCGACGAAGACTTTTTCACCCAGATCCGCTTCAATAATTTTCGCCCCGTGGGCCGTTACGTTATAACGCTCCAATCTTGAATTGATAATAATACTGTTTTCCTGAGCGTTCGCTCCCATTCCCATCCAGACATTCTGGAGAAAGGCTCGCTGTGAAACCAGCACTTTCTCATTGATATGATTTTCGGCCTTGGTGACGGCATAGGGGTCCAGCGAGGCGTTATCGGGGACAGAAATCGGTTGTTTTTTACTGACCATGTCGAAGACCTGTTGGAAGTCCTCTTTACGGTCATTCACAAAATCCATCAATATCCCTTTCGGCGTTTCACATTTATTGAAACACACATATTCATCCAGTTGGTCCTGCGGGAACTGATACAGGAAATTAAAATTATCCGGCACTCTCACCCAGACAGTGCCCGGTTTAATATTGAGGCGGTTAATTTCACCGGCCTGTATATATGAATAGGCACCAATGACACACTCATTCATGGTGGTGAGGTCTACAGTGGCAAAAGGTTCCAGAAAACACCCTCTGGATGGCGCACCATGGATATTCGCAAAATGCAGGGAAATGGTATCTTTGATGTAAAATTCCTCCGGGGTTTCTGGATCATGGGAAAAGTTATGCACCAGAGTTTTGATCAACATACTGTTTTCAATACTCATACTTTCATCCCTTTTAATCGGGATCGAAAAGTCCTTAAATTGAAATGAATCTCCTTTTTTCTTGAGCTCATCCCCTCTGATATCACTTTTATAAAGTAGAGAGTTGGTAACTTTGCATTTCCCCAGAAAATAACTACCGGAAAGACTGGAATGTCTGAATTGAAAATCAATCGGGTGATTTGGAGAAATTCCATAAAACGCATAGAATTTAGTTAACTGACTTAACGGAATCAAATCCTGAATTTGGGTTGCAACATCAAAATCGAGCTCTCGAAGATTGATATTCGTTCGTTGGATGATTCGATCATAAAGCTTTTCGAGTTCAATCATAGTAGATCCTTTTTTCTATGTTTTTGCCTTGTTTTCTTTCATTGCATCAACCACAGCACGGAAAATATCGGTCAGCCTTAAAACGCCCACGGCTTCTTCGTTTTTAACCACCAGTAGTGATAAATAAGAACCTGCCAGCAGTTGATAGAATGCCACTTCCAGTGACGTATCTTCTTCAACATATTGGCTCTGCGAAAGCGTTTCCATGAATTTTTCGGCTTTCATCGCTGCAGGTTTCAGACACATTTTTTTCAGAGTAGTCCCTTTCAGCCTGGATTGCTCTTTCAACTTCGCAATAAAATTCCTGCTGAAACCATATTTGTCAAAATCTTTAACACTTTTTACAGGTTCATTGCCGGATTCCAGCGCACGTAATACATTCAACTGCCCCAGTTTCCCTACAATTTTGCTATTTTTATCCATGATCAAAACCGCCCGATGCTGGGTTTTGGTTTGATCATAGTTTTCCTGTGCCTTTTCCAGAGCCAGAACAGCTTCGAACAGGGTTGCTCCTTTGTTTATGGTTGCATACTCAGAGATCGGAACCATCAGGTCTTTCACATTTCGATTCATCAGATACCTCAATACCAGAATAATTTGATAACACTTGTCTTATAACTTTTCAACTTACACAATATAGATAAAAAAAACCATTTTAAATGACTTCAAACACATACTTCGCTTTTTTTAATGAGGCAACACCACTTTTTCGATGGATTTTCTATGAATGCCCATCCTTTTTACGATTCTTGAGGCGGTTCTTCCAAAGATCATTCAATTCAAATCCCAAACAATCTCTGTTTATCGGCAGGTAATAGCGGTCAGTGGGAAAGCAAATGGCAAGTCTTCATCAATCATAGAGATTGACCAAGGTTTTGACTCAGCCAGATTTTTTGGGGATGCACTCATTAAATATATTACGTTGGCACAGGTAGCATTTTTCGAGATCCACCGCTTTTACGATTGTCGAGATAGCATCAGAAACTGAACTAAAAACATTATGTTTTCCAATCATATTCAAATATTGATCCTGATATAATATTTGAGAAGCCTCCTTTTTGATCCCGACAAGATACAAACCGCCACCTCTTTTTTTCAACCGGCTGGCCTGTTCAGCAAGCATATTTGCCCCCGCCATATCAATAACATTTATCCCATAACCCAGAACAAGAATAAATTTATAACGAAGCCCGTATTCCTCAATCTTTTCGGTGAATTCTTCAACATGTTGTACGGCGCCAAAAAACAGTGATCCATCAATTCGTATCATTTTTAGTTGGGGACATTCAAGCAGAGACTTTCTCTCAAGGTTGACGAGTCGATGTGTGGCTTTTTCAAGGTCGGGGGCCATACTGATAATTTTGGGCTTGGCAGTCCGGCTCAAATAAAAAAATAGTGAGAACAGAACCCCGCTATAGATTGCAAACTCCAAATCCAGAAACAGAGTCGACAAAAAGGTGACTCCCAGGACAATCGTCTCACGGTTACTGGTTCTTATGACATTCCTGATATGTTTGAACTCTATTAAATTATAGGCGACCAGCAGTATGATGCCTCCCATGGAAGCAACAGGTAAAAATGCCATTAAGGGAGCCAGAAAAATTAGAATCAACACCAGAAAAAAAACAGAGAAAATGGCGGAAAGCGGCGTTTTTGCCCCCGACTCAAAATTTATGCCCGTTCTTGTAAACGAACCGGAACCCGCATAACTTGAAAAAAAGCTGCCCACAATGTTGGATAGCCCCTGACCAATGAACTCCTGATTACCATCTACTTTTTGGTATGACAAAGCTGCAACTGATCTGGAAATTGACACCGCTTCTATTAAACCCAACAGTGCCACCGCGAATGCTTTGGGGGCCATCAACCGAACTGAAACTATCGAAAAATCAGGTGCGCTTAATGGCGGCAGATAGGCTGTTATTTCACCTACCATTGATACACCATGACTCTCTCCACCAATCAGAATGCTGACCAGGCCCGCTATTACCATTGCAATCAGTAAGACAGGCCCTCTGGGAATAACTTGTTTAATAAAAATTGCGGATATCAACGTCGTGACAGCAATAATCAGGGCAAAATAATTGATAGAACCAGCATTTTGAAAGACCGTCAACCAGGTATCAATGAATGATTCTCCCCTGGGAACAACAATCCCGAAAACGTGTTTGATTTGACTGGACGCAATCAATAGCGCAGCTCCGGCTGTAAATCCCATAATCACATTCGGAGAGACAAAATTGACCAATGCGCCCAAACGCACCAATCCAAATCCGAATTGATACATGCCTGCCAGAAAAGTCAGTGTCAGAGTCAACCTTATGAATTCAGCAGACCCGGGCTCTGCATATTGACTGACCGCTGAAAACACGACAATAGAGATGGCGGTAGTGGGACCGGATATTAAATGCCTGGAAGAGCCAAACAGAGCGGCAACAATCGGCGTGACCATAGCCGTATACAAGCCATATTGAGGAGGAAGTCCGGCAATCATTGCAAAGGCAACTCCCTGAGGGAGAACAATCACAGCCCCGGTCACACCCGCAATCAGGTCAGATTTAAGATTTTTGGGATTGATGAACGGTTTCCAGGAAAGAAAAGGGAAAAAACGAATCATCCATGCAAACTTCATCATATTTAGCGATTTAAATGCTATCGTGTGTAAAATTACCGTTTAAATTCAATGAATACACTATTTATCTCAGGAATACCGTCTGTAATTCCTCTGACCATTGATGTCATTTCCTGGCGTTTTTTTAATGGCGCAATCAGTTCAATTGTTATGTCACCATTTGACGCCGTAATTCTTTCTACCAAAGACGAATCAATCCGTGCATCCACGTCCGAAATTAGAGCCAGGTCCCGCAATTTTTGCTGAGATTCAGCTGTCGTTTCAAAACAGGGTTGATTCATCGCATTTACGATAATATCAACAGCACAGTCCACGGTCAGCACACCAATTTTTAGCACGAGGTCATATAATGTAGGATCCCAGGTATCAATTCCATAGAGGTGTAGACTCCAGCGGCGACGTTCCTCATCATCGGAAGTAATAATGCGGTACGCTTCCTTTTCAGAAATATTCTCACGCTTCATCTCTTCAAATACTCGATAATCGATGTCAGCGAGGATTCTTACTTTTAATACATGGGGAACGCCCTTCACAAAGAATTGACCTGCCAATCCATGATAAATGACATTGTCCTTTTTTAAGAAACTCAGCAGCACATTTCGGAATTCGGCTACGTATTTTTCTTTGCCTCCGATGAGCCGGTCTAAAATACTTGGCGCATCATGTAACGCACGAATAAGTTTAACTTCAGGAATATGGAGTTGCTTGGCTGCCTCCAAAACAACATCACGGGATAAACAATCATATCCCAGTTTTTCAGCTACTTTTTCTGCAACTTCCTTCCCCCGGCTATAACTGCCCCTGGAGATAGTAACAATTGACACGTCATCCTCTCTTTAACAAGTTGTAATAGCACTATGTCGCCAGCATATGCATTTTGACTCAATTCTACACAGTCTGGGAAGTCAGTTTTCCCAAAAACCTGATAGGACCGTGCTGACCTCATTGTATAATAGTTATAATTTTTTTTAAACACCTGAACTGTTTATTTTTTGAGACTGAGCAGAAAAGCAGTTAACGGCGTTTATTGAGTCTGCCGCAAATAATCTTAAAAAAGTTCACAGCTTACTTTAAATGCCGATCTAAATAATAGTTCATTTTAATCTAATCATTATTCTTTTTTTCAATATCTACTGCAATTATACTAAAACCATATTAAACGGAACCATATTCCCACAATCAGGTTGATTCTTCGTCAGGAGCAAAACATGAACACATCTTTAAAGAAACTGGTCGGGACAGAAGCAGATATATCAGGGTTGGTTATGCGGCTGGCACTGGGGGTAGTGATGTTTTCCCACGGTGCCGGAAAATTGTTTGGCTGGTTTGGCGGATTTGGATTCAGTGGTACCATGTCCTATTTTACCGGAAATGGAATGCCCTGGCTAATTGCATTTCTGGTGGTTATGGCTGAATCCCTCGGCGCATTGGCTTTGATTGTCGGTTTTTTTGGTAGATTTATGTCCTTTGGAATTTTCATGGTCATGCTGGGGGCGATTTTTATGGTCCACGCAAAATTCGGCTTTTTTATGAACTGGATGGGAAAACAGGCGGGAGAGGGATATGAATATCACATCCTGGCACTGGGACTGGCTTTGGCATTGATGATCAAGGGCAGCGGCGCGCTGTCTTTCGACCTGTTTCTGTCCCGCCGGCTGCAAGATGATTAGAAACTCTGGTTATACAAGACGACGGTTTGACGGGTCAGATGTTCTTAATGGATTCCAGACGTCGCCATAAGTCATCGGCCATCGGGCCGGCTGGAATGTCGTTGCGACGAAAGAGAAAAAAATCTCCCTCCACCTTAGCAAATGGCGGGTAGTCTAAGATGAGCAGACGATGGTGATCCAGATCTTCCTGAATGAAATGTTCCGGCATCAGTCCCCAACCGGAACCAGCCAGAAGGAGTTGTCGTTTGACGGAAAAATCGTTGACCGTCCAGTGCAGGCCCTCTTTTAAAACGCCGACTGTTCTGCGTTCCGTATGCCGGCTGGAATCAGAAACGATAATTTGTGGAAAAGCAATCAGATCCGATTTCACCAGAGCTCTTTTTAAACTGGCCGGCGGAAATACAGGGGCGGAAACCGGTAAAAACTTGATTTTATTCCAATGTGAGGCCTCAAGTCTTTCATCCCAGTCAACGGCTTCGGCCAGGGCCATATCCACATTGCCATCAAGAAGTTGTTCAATGGAACCACCGAGGTTCTCGATGGTTAACACAATTTTGACCGAAGATTGATCGCGGGAGAAGCTGTTGATGACATCTATCACTTTTGAAAATGGACAGGTCGCATTGATTGCCAGTTTAATTTCCGCCTCCTGGCCCATGGACAGATGATCTCCCAGCTTAAGAAGCTCTTCGGCCTGGAGCAGAACGGTTTTTGATTTTTCATATATCGCCTGCCCGGCTGCAGTCAGTCGTGGCCTGTAACCACTGCGATCAAAAAGGGAAATACGCAGCTCATCTTCCAGATTGCGAATCGCGTAACTGACCGCAGATTGTGCGCGATTGAGCGTCTCGGCTGCTGCACGAAAGCTGCCGGTTTCCAGAATCGCATTTAAGACCCTGAGCTGATCCAGTGTCATGAGCAAATGATGTTCTAAATTTTAGAAAGACAAATACTGAATACGTTTAAATGATCTTATCAAAAAACATCTCAAATGAAAATCGGTTAATCGAGTTCAAACTGGAAGCGCCACAGGAACAGCTCTGAAACATGCACAACAAGACTTAGAAAATAACCTTAAAAGGAGATAGTATGGGATTGATGATCGATGGTATCTGGAAAGATCAATGGTACGATACGGATGCCAGTAAAGGTGAATTTGTCAGGGAGAACAGCCGCTTCAGGGATTGGGTGACAAAGGACGGCAGGCTCGGGCCTGACAGCTCGCAGGGGTATCCGCCTGAAACGGACCGATATCATCTTTATGTATCGCTGGCCTGCCCCTGGGCGCATCGAACGCTGATCATGAGATCGCTAAAAAAACTGCAGCAGCTGATTCCGGTATCGACCGTCAAGCCCGAAATGCTGGAACACGGCTGGGAACTGGGCGGCTCGGGGAGCGCCTGCGAGGATTCCGTGAATGGATTTCAATATCTACATCAACTATATATGGCTGCTAATCCGAAATACACAGGCAGAGTGACCGTACCGGTGCTGTGGGATAAAAAAAATCGCACCATTGTCAGTAATGAATCATCAGAGATTATTCGGATGTTCAACAGCTCATTTAATGCGTTTTCTGATGTCAGTTTCGATTATTATCCCGAAACTCTGAGACCAGAAATCGATGAGATAAACGAATACGTGTATCAATATGTGAATAACGGCGTCTACCGCTGTGGTTTTGCCACAACTCAAATCGCCTATGAGGAAGCGTTTTCGGACCTTTTTAAGGCTCTGGACGAACTGGATCGACGACTTTCCAGCCAACGTTATCTGGTCGGGAGTCAAATTACAGAGGCCGACTGGCGTCTGTTTACCACGTTGGTGCGTTTTGATGCCGTTTATTACGGCCATTTCAAAGCCAATCTGAGGAGAATTGCCGAATACCCTAACCTGCAACCCTACCTCCTGGATCTGTATCAACAGCCCGGGGTCAAGGAAACCGTCGACATGGAACATATCAAAACCCACTACTATTACAGTCACCAAATGATAAACCCAAGCCGTATTGTACCGAGCGGACCGAAACTCGATTTCGAAGCCCCCCATAACCGAGCCCGCTTTGACTAGCCTGATGAGCCACAAGATAATAAAGGAGAATCTATGAAACCGACCACTACTGAATCAGAAAAACAGACCGAATCTCCAGTTTCCGAACTTACACAGCGATCCATTAAAAAGGTCATCACTGCGATGGAAGCCATGGAAGGGGCCGGTGTCAGAATACATCGCAGCCTGGGGTCACCTCTGCTGGATATGCTGGACCCCTTTCTACTGCTGGACGAGTTTCGCTCAGACAACCCGGACGACTATATCAGCGGATTTCCGGATCACCCCCACCGGGGATTTGAAACAGTCACCTATATGCTGGCGGGTGTCATGCATCATCGTGACAGTAACGGCAACAGCGGAGACTTGATGCCCGGTTCAATTCAATGGATGACGGCCGGACGCGGCATTATTCACTCGGAAATGCCCCGCCAGGAAGACGGCTTGATGTGGGGGTTTCAACTCTGGGTGAATCTTCCTGCGAAGGATAAGATGAAAGCACCCTCTTATCAAAATATAGACAGCGACCAGATACCGGAGATCTCGCGAAAAGATGGGAGCCGCATCAGGGTCGTCGCCGGTCAGGCCTTTGGCGCCGAAGGGCCCGTCAAAGGGATTGCTGTTAATCCATTATACCTTGATATCAGTCTGACGGCCGGCGGACAAATTATGCAGGTGGTTCCCGAAGATCATAACGTGTTTGTCTATGTTTTCGAAGGAGAAGCCCGGTTTGGGGTAGATCCTGCGAGCACTGTCAAAAGGGGAGAACTGGCCGTGTTTAGCCAGGGCAGCGTGATCCAGGCTGCTGCCAGTGGGGAGAGTCCAACGCGATTTCTGTTGATAGCGGGTAAGCCCATCGGAGAACCGGTGGCAAAGTACGGTCCGTTTGTGATGAACACCACAAAAGAGATCGAGGAGGCCATTTCTGATTTCAGATCCGGAAAGTTTGTGAGTTGAAAAGGTTTGGAAAACACGCTACAAAAGGGATAGGTCATGCCATATTTCTGGGACATGTTTTTATCTGAAATCGGATCCTGCGAATACTCAAAACGACAAGGAGTTTATGAGTGATACCACTCTGTTTGATGCCCTGTTTTTACACAAACTGGTAAAAAATATTTTTCAGGCGAACGGAATACCCGCAGAAGATGCCGATGTCATTGCTGAAGGACTAGTCAGCGCAGACCTGAGAGGCGTGTACTCACATGGCGTGGTGCGTGTGCCAATGTACTGTGAACGACTGCGTCACAATCTGGTCAACAGAGAACCTGACATCAAAGTAAGACAGACCAGTTCTGCATCAAAACATATCGATGGAGATCATGGAATGGGATTCATTGTCGGAAGAAAGGCAATGAGTGAGGCCGTCGAACTCGCACAGACGACAGGGGTTTCACTGGTGGGGGTGAGCAAGAGCGAGCATTTTGGGATGTCTGCCATCTATCTGTTACAAGCGTTGGAAGCGGGATTTATCAGCTTTGTCTATACAAATTCCTCTCCGGCAATGCCGGTTTGGGGAGGTCGCACCAAATTCCTGGGGGCCAGCCCCTTTGCTGCTGCAGCCCCGGGTGGTGATTTGGGACCTTTTGTACTTGATATGGCTTGCACTGTCACCGCAAGAGGAAAATTAAAATATGCCGCTCAGCGGGGTGAGGCAATTGCCCCGGGTCTTGCGCTTGATATAGATGGACACCCTACCACGGACGGAGAAAAAGCCTTTCACGGGGTGATCCTACCCTTCGGGGGAATGAAAGGTGCCGGTCTGGCCATGTTAATGGAAATTCTCAGCGGCGTCATGACAGGTGCGGCTTTCGCAGGGGATGTTAAGAATCCGCACACAGATCTGTCGGGAGCTCAGAATGTAGGTCACTTTTTTATGGCTATTAAACCGGATCTTTTCATGCCTCTGGCTGAATACAAAAACAGGATGGATACATTCATAGCCAGATCAAAAGTCAGTCAAAAAGCCAAAGGGGTTACAGAAATCCTGATCCCGGGGGAGCCGGAAGCCAGAGCAGAAGCTGAAAGAAAGAAAAATGGCATTCCGTTGACGCCGGATGTTGTCAAGGCTTTACGGACTGAGGCTGAAATCGCAGGGATAGAATTTTCAATGAAAAGTTCATTTCCCTGATAATGAACAAAAAAAAAGGGCAGAAACAGTCTGCCCTTTTAATCCGAATTCTAACGGTCTTAGGGATCGTTAAAAAATAACATCACATAATCTATTTGCAAATGTCCCAAAAGCCGGACATTTTACAAACAGGATGTGAAGTAATCTTTTAGCCGACCCTTAGAACTGGCCCATCGTATTGTCTTTACCTGACGCTTTAAGCGCCGCTTCACCAGAGAAGTACTCTTTGTGATCGTCACCCATGTCGGAACCGGCCATGTTTTGATGCTTCACACAGGCGATACCTTCACGGATTTCTTTACGCTGCACCTGTTTGACATAACCCAGCATACCCTGCTCAGCGAAGTATTCTCTTGTCAGTTCATCTGTTGATAGTGCAGCCGTGTGGTAAGTCGGCAGTGTAATCAGGTGCTGGAAAATACCGCATTCCCTGGAACCGTCGACCTGGAAGGTACGGATCTTTTCATCGGCAACCGTAGATAGTTCAGTTTCGTCGTAGGCAACGCTCATCAGGTCATCGCGATTGTATGCAGACACATCTTTGCCTTCTTCCACCCAGGCGTCATAAACCTGCTGACGGAAATTCAGCGTCCAGTTGAAGGAAGGTGAATTGTTGTAAACCAGTTTGGCACTGGGAACAACTTTGCGAATTTCTCTAACCATATCGCCGATGACACGAACGTCTGGCGTATTCGTCTCAATCCAAAGAAGGTCCGCACCGTTTTGTAATGAGGCAATGCAATCCATGACAACACGATCTTTGCCGGTGCCTTGTCTGAACTGGAAGAGGTTACTGGGTAAACGCTTGGGGCGAACAAGTTTTCCGCCCTGGTTTATGATCACGTCACCGTTTTTCATGTCAGCCGGTGAGACTTCTTCAACATCCAGGAAAGAGTTGTATCTGTCACCCAGGTCACCTGGCTCATTGGTTACTGCGATCTGCTTGGTTAAACCGGCACCTAAGGAGTCCGTACGGCCAACGATCACGCCATTCTCAATCCCCAGTTCCAGGAAAGCGTAGCGAACCGCACTGATCTTGGCGAGGAAGTCTGAATGGGGAACCGTTACTTTACCGTCCTGGTGACCACACTGTTTTTCATCGGAAACCTGGTTTTCGATCTGGATACAGCAGGCACCGGCTTCGATCATTTTCTTGGTCAACAGGTAAGTTGCTTCCTCATTTCCAAAACCGGCGTCGATATCAGCAATAATAGGCACCACATGGGTCACAAAACCATCGATTTTTGCCTGAATTCCATCAACATCACCGCCATTTGCCCTCGCCTCGTCAAGCTCACGGAACAGACCGCCAAGTTCACGGGCATCCGCTTGAATTAAAAAAGCGTATATCTCTCTGATCAAGTCAGGAACCGCAGTCTTTTCATGCATGGATTGATCAGGTAACGGACCAAACTCAGAACGAAGCGCTGCGACCATCCATCCGGAAAGATAAATGTAGCGACGATCCGTGCTTAAAAAGTGCTTTTTGATCGAAATCATTTTTTGCTGAGCAATGAAACCGTGCCAGCATCCCAGGGATTGCGTATATTGAGAGTTGTCAGCGTCATAGCGTGCCATGTCCGCGCGCATGATATCAGCAGTGTACTGAGCGATATCCAGACCGGTTTTGAATCTGTTCTGAGCCCGCATACGCGCGACTGATTCCGGGTTAACTTTCCAGGTATTGCCACTGGAAGTTATTTTTGAAACGGATTCGATCTCTTTCAGATAATCAGACATTTTGAAAACTCCTGATAAGATTAATTGGTCGGGTGAATGTTCACCAAAGGCGTAACATCCACCGATAAAAGAGAGTTGAAAAGGAAACGCATTAAAATCCGAATAGATGCCTCGACAATAAACGCTTCAGTGTGACTAAGCAAGAATTTTTTTCAATGCCTCTGTCAGCCGTTTTATATTTTCCGGTTGGGCCGTGTGCCCCATCACACCAATTCTCCATATTTTGCCGGCCAGTGGCCCCAGGCCCGCACCAATTTCGATCTGGTACTCTGTTAAAAGCTTATGACGAACTTCTGCTTCGTTCACACCTGATGGTATCAGAACTGAATTTAACATCGGCAGGCGATAGGCCGGTTCGACCAGCATCTCAAACCCGTTTGACTCCAGAGAATTCACCAGTGCCAAATGGCACTGTTTGTGCCGGGCAAAAACATTCTCGGCACCTTCGGACGAGATATTGAACAGCGCCTGATACAAGCCGTAAAGCATGTTAATGGGTGCTGTATGGTGATAGGCCCGCTGGCTACCCTCCCAGTAATTTACGATCATCGACAGGTCCAGGTACCAGTTGGGTACTTTTGCTTTGCGGTTCAATGTCTTTTGAACAGCCCGCTCGGAAAAAGTAATCGGGGCCAGGCCAGGAGGACAGGAAAGACATTTCTGAGTCCCGCTATAGACAGCATCAGCCTGCCAAAGGTCTGTTTCCACCGGAATCCCACCCAGACTTGTGACCGTATCCACCAGAAAAAGGGCCTCATTGTCTTTTAACAGATCTGCAATTTCTGCGATCGGGTTACAGACCCCTGTTGAGGTTTCAGCGTGCACGACAGCAACCAGCGAATATCGCTTTTTTTCCAACTGTTTTTTAACCTGATCCGGATCGACTGGCTTGCCCCATTCAAACTCAAGTTTGTCCACCTTAGCTCCCAGGCGGGATGCGACATCTTCCATGCGCATCCCAAAGACGCCATTTATCAGGACCAATACGTCATCTCCGGGCTCAATCAGATTCACAAAACAGGTCTCCATTCCGGCCGAACCCGTCCCGGATATCGGGACCGTCAACCGATTTTCTGTCTTAAACGACTGTTGTAGAAGAACTTTAATTCCATCCATGATCTCGATGAATTTTGGGTCCAGATGTCCAATGGTTGGCCGGGCAAGTGCTTCATACACTTCCTCTGAGACAGAAGAGGGCCCGGGTCCCATCAGCAATGTTTCTTTGATTGTATTGAGTTGGTTATCCATTAACTAGCTCCATTATTGATTATCATTTTTTTCACATAGGAGGAACATATGCCGGAGTGATCGCGGGCCAGGCTCCTGGCTTTTTCAATGTCCTGATCGATGATGGCCTTTAAGATGGGACGATGTCTTTCCAAGGCAACCTTTCTATCTTTGATGCTTCTGGCATACTGCACCAGAAAAAACCGGATCTGCTGGTAGAGCGCCTGGTACATGGCCAGAAAGAACTGGTTATCTGCCACTTCTGCCAATGCCAGATGAAATTGATAATCCCGTTCAGCATAGACCTCAGGATTTTCCATGAGTTCATCATCGTAGATCAGCAGGCTTTTAAGCCAGGCCACCTGTTTTTCCGTTCTTTTTTCGGCAGCCCTGGCAGCCAGCTCGGATTCGATTAAACTCCGGGCTTCCTCAAGCTCTTTCATGCGGTTGAGATTACGCCCGGGAAACATCGGAATCAGGACATTATCCAAAGCCTCCACACTGATCATGCTTTTTACGAAGGCGCCCTTACCCTGATACACCTGTATAATGCCTGAGGCGGATAATTTGGCCAGCGCCTCGCGCAGGGTTAACCTGCTTACCTGGTACTCCTGAAGTAGGAACTGTTCACTCGGCAGTCGATCTCCGGGTCCAAATTCTCCCTTCTGGATTCGTTCTTTTAAATTCGTAACAATTGCCTCAGTGGCTGTCACTTTATATATCGGTATGACCACTATGTCCTCTGCAAATAGTCTGTTTAATTTGTTTTTTCCCCAAAAACAGGTTTTTGAACTGAATCTTAAGGTTTTTCCCGAATCTCAATATCAACAATTAATTGCGGAAATCGAAGCGTCCGATGAGTGACCTTTTGAGCTATTTTAGATCTGTTCTCTAATATTACTTATAGGTCTCATCAGATGAGTTTGTCAAGAGACCGGCCTTGTAGCCGATTCGTTAATAAATTCGGAAAAAAAATAGAAAACAGGTCTTGACATAATCCAACTTGTTTCTTTAATATTCGGCTATCCAAGATCCCTGATTTTTAATGATACTGGGTAATTTCGGATAAGAAGGACAAACCTGAATGATTCATTTAACCATTTATGCATAACGAGGAGGTTCGAATCATGAAAGACGTCAAAGTTCCAAAGGTGGAAACAAAATCAGATGATACGGCTACGACACGTCGTAAGTTCCTCAAAACTTCCGTTGTGGCTGGTGCTGCAGCCGGAGTAGCTGCTCCCATGCTCTTTAATATCCGCACTGCTAAGGCGGCCGGGACGACTTGGAAGATTCAAACTTCCTGGCCCGGTGGTATCGGGTTGAAGATCTTTAAAGATTGGTGTAATGGAATTGTCGAAAAAACCGGTGGTGAATTGGCATTCAAGCCTTTTGGTGCCAAAGATGTCGTCGGGGACTTTCAGATGTTCGATGCAGTTAAAAACGGGGTTCTGGATGCTATGAACTCCTTCACCCTGTACTGGGCCGGTCGTATGCCTGCAGCGGTTTTTTCCAGTTCCTATCCTCTATCCATGCCCAATCCCAACGAGTGGGATGTGTTCTACTATAGCCTGGGTGGTCTGGAACTTTTCCGTGAATTGTTTGCCAAACAGGGTATGCATTTTGTTGGTATCATTCATCATGGACCGAACATCATCCATTCCAAAGTACCGATACGCTCCTTTGAAGACTTCAAAGGCAAAAAGCTGCGGGTACCGGGCGGGATGGTTTCGGAAGTCTTTTCAGCTGCCGGTGCAAAGACCACTCTGCTACCAGGAAGTGAAATCTTCGCAGCTCTGGAAAAGGGTACCATCGATGCGGCTGACTATGTTGGACCGGCCGTGAATTACGCCCTGGGCTTCCACCAGGCCACCAAATTCATTTCCATGGGGCCTGCGGGCTTGATGTCCGTGTATCAAAATGTCGACTTAATGGACCTGTCTGTCGGGATGCGATCCTGGAATAAACTGTCACCGGAGATGCAGAATTTCGTTGACGCGGAAGTGCACCTATACTCCGACATTCATCATGCCAAGATCCAGAAAGCGGATCAGGATGCCTGGAAGCTGTTTGATAAGGCCGGATCTATTGTCACCCGTCTGTCCAACGAAGATGTGGATAAGTTCAGAAAACTTGCCATACCACGCTGGTTTGCCTGGGCTAATAAGGACAAAGACGCTGCAAGAGCGTTTAAAATCCAGCTCGACTACATGATGTCGCCATCCTTAGGCTATGTCACCCCTGAGATGATCAAGGGGCAAAAACTGAAGTGGAGCTAGGAGAGATAGAGGAATCGCTGCAGAGTGGTTCCTCTTTTTTTGTAGTGGTTGTCATATTCAAAAGCCCGAGTATATGGTCGTATCCCATTCCTCAAATGAGGATGGTCATACGAAACATCTTCATTTATTTATCATTTTAGGAAATCAGAATGCCAAATATTACGTTTATAATGCCCCATTGGCTGTACTGGTCAGGATTGATACTCCTCCCGGTTTTCGCGATGGTAATCGTACGCAAACAAAGAGGTACTCAGGTAGATGACATCCTATCGATAAAGATATCCTATATGCTCCTGGCATTTTGTGGATTTATCGGTATGCATCGCTTTTATGTTAAAAGCGCCTTGGGGCTGATCTACATACCTCTGTTCGTCGCGATTCTCTATTGCAACTCTAATATTAGAAAGTCAGATGTTTTGGTTTCAGCCGCAAGAAGCAATATCTCCATCGGCGAATTCATGCTGGAAAGGGCACAAAAGGATTTCGATAAAAATGGTGATTCCGCCCTACCAAAACTGGAACAAGCCAAGAGAGATATTGAAACCAACAAACGGTTGATGGTTGAAGCTAACGTTGTGGCTGAACAATGGGAACTATGGGTGCGAATCTTTGCCTTTGTTATTTTAGGTTTGCTGATTATCGATGCGTTTTTACTGCCAAATCTGGTTGCAAAATGTGCCGTCAAAGAAGCCGACACGATTGCCAAATTAAGAGAGACGATGCCCGAGCAGGAGGCAATATTAAGTAAAGATGAGCAGCTTAATCAATGGTTTTACTATATCGACAAAGTCAATGGGTATGTGGGTGAGTTTGTGTGTTATTGGGCCATCATAGCTGTGTTTGTATACTACTATGAAGTACTGGTCCGCTACGTGTTCAACTCTCCGACCAACTGGGCTCATGAGAGCATGTATCTGATGTTTGGTATGCAATATGTGCTGGCCGCCGGGTTCACCCATCGGGAAGGTTCCCATGTGCACGTTGATGTACTGTATCACACATTTTCTGACCGCACCAAAGCGGCGATCGGACTGTTTACTTCAATTTTCTTTTTCATTTTTGTAATCGCTCTGTTCTGGACAGGCTGGGTTTTTGCGTCGGATTCAATCGGCGTCTGGGAAGTTTCCTTTACTGAATGGGCAATTCAATACTGGCCAGTTAAAATTACTATGGGTATAGGCGCAATCCTGCTCTTTCTGGATGGCATCATCAAAGTGGTCAAGGACTTTAACACTTTAAGAGTCGGGAGGGCATAAAGCATGGGTATAGAAATTACAATCGGCTGGCTGACATTCTACATGTTCAGTTCGCTGGTCATATTACTACTGATGGGGTTACCGCTGGCATTTGTAACCGGGGGCCTGGGTGTTGTGTTCCTCTTTATGTTTGGCGATATCAATATGGTGCATATTCTGCCATCGCGGATCTTTCCGTTCATGACAGACTACCAGCTATCGGCCATCCCCCTGTTTATATTTATGGCTTCGGTGCTGGCGGCGGCGGGGTTGATTGAAGAACTGTTCGACGTCGTCTACCAGATTCTGGGCGGCTTAAAAGGCGGATTGGCAACCGCTACGATCATTGCTTCAACGATTCTGGCCGCAATGGTTGGCGTCATCGGTGCCGCGGAAGTAACCATGGGTATTATTGCCCTGCCGGCAATGCTGAAGCGAAAATACAATCCTTCAATGGCCTGTGGGTCCATCTTGGCAGGTGGTACGCTGGGAATTTTGATTCCCCCATCCATTCTGGCCATCATTTTTGCGGTTATTGCCCAGCAATCGGTTGGGGAACTTTTTATCGGCGCGGTCTTTCCGGGTCTGTTGCTTTCAGGTTTGTATATCCTTTATGTTACTTCACTCAGTTACATAAAACCGACCTATGGACCTGCCATTCCGAAAGAGGAACGTATCAGCATTAAGGCAAAGATCACCCTGCTACGGGGAATCGTCGCTCCCATGTTGCTGGTGGTGCTGGTATTGGGCGTGATTTTTTCCGGAGTCGCCACACCGGTAGAGGCTGCCGGGATTGGCACCTTTGGCGCTCTTTGTGTTTCCGCCTTGTACCGCAAACTGTCATGGACAATGATATTCAATGCGGCAATCACAACCTTAAAAGCGTCAACCATGGTACTCTGGATTATGTTCGGAGCCAGCATTTTTGTGGGATTCTACATTGTCAACGGCGGTCAGCAATTTGTGACCGATTCTTTGCTGGGAACCGGGTTGGGTCCTTATGGGATTTTGCTGATCATGATGTTTTTGCTGATTGTGCTGGGTATGTTTCTGGACTGGGTCGGGATTCTGCTACTGGCGGTTCCAATTTTTGCTCCCATCATGCGTTCACTGCCATGGGACGGCCTGTTCGGTTTTCCTGGTGTTCCAGCGGGTGAGGTGTCGCTCTGGTTCGGGGTTGTCTACATGGTGAATATGCAGATGTCTTTTCTGAGTCCGCCTTTCGGGTATGCTCTCTTTTATCTGAAGAGTGTGGCGCCACCCGAAATAACGATGGGCATCATTTTTAAAGCAGCTCTTCCCTTTCTTGCGATACAGACCATCGGTCTGGCTTTGGTGGTGATATTTCCGGAAATTATCCTCTGGTTGCCAAGATTGGTCTATGGTTGACGCTTGTTTAAAAAGCAAACATCAGAAATTAGCCTGATAATTGTCAGCTTGATAAATAGTTCTTTCAGAAGCAGAGATCACGGCTTGAGTGCGTGGTCTCTGCTTTTTTACGTATGGAGGAAATCTCTATCCTCATACCAATGGGTTGTTCTTGCAAATTGTCGTACAGAAGTGCGATTTTGAAAGACAGCCCCTGTCCCTTACAGAATCTTTAGATGGCTGACAAAAAGTCCCAATCCCGAATCTATAGTTATCAAGCACCCGTTATTTTTATCGGAATATTTTATCTGATCCTGGCCGGTTGGATTCTTTTCAGCCTGACCTATCTCGAAAAGATATTTACAAAATTGCAGATTTCTACCACATTCGGATTTGTAATGGTGATCTTTATCATTATCCTGACCTGCTACTTTGCACTGGGGATCTCTTATAAGATACAAGTGACAAAGAACGGCGATATCCGCCTGACAAGTCTCAGAAAGGTGATCAACACATCCACTGAAGTCGTCTTTAATATCGAAGGGCCACGACTACCCATCGGATTCCTCCGCTTCCGGCTTCAAAAAGAAAAAGCCTATCTTTTTTACGTAGCCAATCAGACTGACATACAAGCCGTGCTGAAAACGATCAGATTAGCCGACGCTGATATCAATTTTAAACATCTGGATGTGCCTGATTGATATGATCTGGCAACTTCTCAATGTCTTTATTGACATCGTGACACCTGTATTTATCCTCGTGTTTCTGGGATATATTGTGGGGCCACGGTTACAACTCGAAGCCAGAACACTGTCGCGGATAGCCTATTATCTGTTCCTCCCCGCCTTCATTTTCAACATCATCAGCAGAGCAGAAATTCAAGCATCATTGGCCGGGGAGATGGTTTTGTATACCGCCTCAACGCATCTTTTGAGTGCAATTTGCGGATATCTTTTGGCTAGAATTCTGAGGCGCTCTCCTGAGATGACCGCTGCCTACGTGATGATTGCCATTTTCGGAAACGTCGGTAATTTTGGATTGTCGCTGATCGATTTCAGACTGGGACCTGAGGCAGAGATTCCTGCCACCATTTATTTTGTATCCATTCTGGTGGTTTCATTTGTGATCTGTGTGGGAGTCGCCAGCTGGACGCATCATGGCGGACTATCTGCCGTCCTGAGCGTTTTTAAAACCCCGGCTCTGCTTGCTCTGGCGCCGGCTCTTCTTTTTTATGGAACCGATCTGGAAGTTCCCCTTTTTCTCTCAAGATTGACAGGTCTATTGGGAAAAGCCATGGTTCCCGTGATGCTGGTAACCTTAGGGGTACAACTTTCGGAAGTCAGTCATATCAAAATCACCCCCGATATGCTCCTGTCGAGCTCGGTACGCCTGCTTGTAACACCTCTGATAGCCATTGAGCTGGGGCATTTTTTCAATTTATCAGGGATCGAACTTCAAGCGGGAATTCTTCAAGCAGGTATGCCGGTGGCCATACTGGTCTCCATCATTGCAATTGAACATAAAATTATACCTGAATTTGTCACGACAACGGTGTTATTCAGTACCGTTCTCAGTATTCTGACGTTGACCATTTTATTGACCTTTGTTTGATTTCGCGATTTTTTTTTTACTTTGTCCTGACCTTTCACTCATCTAATTCATTGCAGGGAGTTGAAAAAACAGTATCTTTTCCCTAGAAACGGATATAGACACCAAATTTCTGTTAAAAACAGAGGAGGTGAGGAAAATACGGCTTGACTTCAAAAAAACTTGCTTTTATGATCTCTCTAAGCTTCGTCTGAATAAATATAACTCATTAGGCATTGCCTATTTTTAATATGATCCCTCTTCCCAGGTAAGATAAATGGAATATGATTTCGCCCAATGTTTCGAAAAACTCTCCGGGGTAGCCCATAAAGTTGACTCTGAAAAGGCTGCAGCGGAAAAGATTGCAACCATCTGCCAGGAGCAGGATGCCAAATGCATCGCGCTCGCAGGGCTAACGGAATCCCTGGTCTCACAAATCGAAGCCAGCTGCTCCGGCATGACAATTCTCAAAGAGCCATACGCCTCCAATGAACTCCCGGGCGCCATTGATAAAGCCGACCTCGGCATCACCGGTATCGCTTTTGCCATGGCCCAGTCCGGCACCATGGTTGAAGTCACGACCAATGATGCAAACCGCCTGGTGTCAAGTCTGCCCAGGACCCATATCGGGATTCTACAGGCTGAAGACATTGTCGACAAATACCATGACGGAAGCCAACGTATGCGCGAGGTTACTGCCCAACATGATTCTAATCTGGTGATCACTTTCATCTCCGGTCCCAGTCGGACAGGGGATATCGAACTGATACTTTCGCTGGGTGTTCACGGCCCTGCCTCATGTCACGCTGTTATCATTGACAATCAAAACTAACACTGGTGATCACTCACAAACCAATCAGGAGGAATTCTCCATGCCTAATGAACGTTATTCAAACCTGTATGCAAAAATAAACGATGCACTGTCTGACAGCAAGAAAAGCGATATGCTTCTTGCCTGCATGAAGCGTGGCCGTGATACCCGGAAAGTAGCACTTGAACTTCTACCCGGAGGCGTTGACTTCCGTGATGACGTCCGCAAATCTAAGGAACGGTGCATTGAGAATCATGATACGCTGAAAAAACAGTTCATCGAAAATGTTGAAAAACGCGGGGTCACGGTATTCGAAGCCAAGACGGGTCCAGAGGTCATTAAATATTGTCTGGACATTGCCCAGAAGCGCGGTGCCAAAAACATCGCCAAATCCAAGTCACTGACAACTGAGGAGATTGAATTCAACAAACCGATCATTGATGCCGGTATCGATGTGGTAGAAACCGACCTGGGAGAACTGATTATTCAACTGGTCAACGAGAAACCGTTTCATCTGGTCTTCCCCTCCGTTCACAAGATGGCCCCTGAAGTGGCTAAGATATTCTCAAAGGCGACAGGTGGCAAGGTTGAAGACGACATCCCGAGTATCATGAAGGTCGTCCGTAAATACTTGCGGCCCATTTTTCTGAATGCGGAAATAGGCATTACCGGTGCCAATATCGGCATTGCAGAGACGGGTGGAATCTGTATTGAAACCAACGAGGGAAACGCACGACTTGTCTCAAGCATCGGGAACTGCCATATCTGTGTCGTTGGCATGGAGAAGATCGTGGAATCAATTGAAGATGCCATGCTGATGGTCCTGGCCCACCCGGTCAGTGCCTCCGGCCAGCTTCCAACGACGTATGTCACATGGATGCATGGCCGTTCGCCGCTGGGCGAAGGGGAAGGCCCCCCCCGGGAAAGCCATATTGTCATCCTCGACAATGGCCGTACCGAGATGCGCGACGACCCGGAACCGGTCATGAAAGAGTCCCTGTATTGTATCCGCTGCGGTGCCTGCACGAATATCTGCCCGACCTTTGGTATCCTCGGCGGTCACAAGTTTGGCTACCTCTATCCGGGCCCCATGGGTATCGGCTGGACCGCTGGCGTTCATGGCCTAAAAGAAGCAGCCGATTTTGCGCAGTTCTGTATCTCCTGCGGGCTCTGTAAGGATATCTGCCCGGCGAAGATCGATATGCCCATGATCATCGCCGAAGTGAAACACCGTGATGCTCAGAAAAATGGTTACCCAAAGGTCAACAAGGTGATGATGGGTGCGGACAAAGCAGCCAAGCTCGGTAGTGCCACAGTCCCATTTTCGAACATTGCGATTAACAACAAGGTTCTGCGCAAGGTCATGGAAAAAACTGTCGGCTTGTCAGCCGATCGAAAACTGCCGCCTTTTGCCGGCACGACATTCATGCAGCACTTCCGTAAACGAACCTCAAAAGTCACTGATCCAAACAGAGAGGTCGCTTTTTTTGTGGATGTTTTCGCCGACTATAATGATCCGGCCCTTGGGCTTGCCGCCGTTGACGCGCTTGAAGATCTTGGCTGCAAGGTCATTGTCCCTCCACAGGAAGTGAGCGGCTACCCATACATTGCTTACGGCGATATGGACAATGCCAGAAAAACAGCTGCTTCTAATGTAGAAAAGCTCGTGCCTTACGTCAGGAAGGGCATAGATGTGGTGGCCATCGAACCCACGGCCTCCTCTTCCCTGGTGGAATGCTACCCCGTACTTCTCAAGCAGAGCGAAGACGCCCGGTTGCTGGCAGATAAAACCTTTGAGCTTTTCGAATACCTGATCCGGATTGAGGATGAAACCGGGAAGACCCCTTCCGGAAAGCTGGCGGAAATGTTTGTCGGTAAGAAATTCGGATTCCATTGTGCCTGTCACCAGAGACCGCTGGGTTCAGGCAAAGGGGCCATGGAATGGTTACGACGACGTGGTGCTGAAGTTCAATTGATTGAGACGGGAACCTGCTGCGGCATGGGAGGGACCTTCGGACTGAAAGCCGGCCCACTTGGACACAAGCTCTCAAGCAGGATTGGAGAAAAACTCTTCACGATGTTTAAAGAGGCGGCCGTCGATGCCATTGTTACAGAAAGCAGTGTCTGCAGCATTCAACTGGCGGAGGGAACAGGCCTGCCGGTTTATCACCCGCTCAAGCTTCTTGTCATGGGTGGCAAGTAATGTAACCGGCTGTACACAGCTATGACTTGCTGGAGTCTGCCAATTTCGGGACTCCAGCAACTTTCCTTTCCCACCGCCGCTGATGCAACACCTTTTCTGTGAGGCCGTTGGGTGAATCCAGTGCTTTGAAAACGAGATCCAGAGCAGCCTGAAATTCAATACTCTTCCCGAAATCCTCCGCCATCACACAGTACTTGGAATCATTCATGTTCTGCTGATCAACCACCCTGGCCATTTTTTCAAAGGTTTCGATGATCTGTTCTTGGCTGACAATACCGTGAAAAAGCCAGTTCGCGACCAGTTGACTGGAAATGCGCAGGGTAGCTCGATCTTCCATTAAACCGATATTAGAGATATCCGGGACCTTGGAACAGCCGACACCCTGACCCACCCACCGAGCCACATAACCCAGTATGCTCTGGGCCGTACTATCCAATTCGTTTTGAATCTCCTCATTGTTCAGCTGATCTTTACCCAGCAGGGGCAGGGTCAAAATATCGTCCAAGCTGGCTCGTGTACGACCTGCCAGCTCGGTTTGTCGTTTTCGTACATTTACCTGGTGGTAGTGCATCGCATGGAGCGTTGCTGCCGTTGGAGAGGGGACCCAGGCAGTACTGGCTCCGGAATTGGGATGCAGAATTTTACTATCCACCATTTTTTTCATTTCATCCGGCATGGCCCACATACCTTTACCGATCTGGGCCTTCCCGGGGAAACCGCATTCAATCCCGATATCCACATTCCAATCTTCGTAGGCCAGTATCCAGGGGGCGGACTTCATTCTGGACGTTGGCAGAACAGGGCCTGCTTTCATGACATTGTGGATTTCATCGCCGGTACGGTCCATAAACCCCGTATTAATAAAAATCACCCTTTCAATGGCAGCGCGGATACACTCTTTGAGATTGACTGTCGTCCGCCGTGCCTCATCCATGATCCCGATCTTGATTGTGTTGGGTGCCAGCCCCAGGGCCTTTTCAACTCGTGCAAACAGCTCCAGGGTGGCCGTGATTTCACCGGGGCCATGCAGCTTGGGTTTTACCAGGTAAATGCTGCCAGTGCGGCTGTTTGAAACAGTGCTATTGCCCAACAGATCGTGTTTGGCAATGAGAACGGATATCATGACGTCGAGAAACCCTTCCGGTATCTTCTCATTGTCCGTCGTAACAACCGCATCTGTATACATGTGGAGTCCGACATTGCGCATCAGCATCAGACTGCGACCGGGCAGGGTCAGTCTGCCGCCATCCGGTTGGACATAGGTCCGATCCGAATTGAGTTTTCGGGTCACTCGCTCTCCATCTTTCATGAATTCGGCTTCCAGAGAACCTTTCATGAGCCCGAGCCAGTTGCGGTATAAAGAAGTTTTATCTTCGGCATCTACTGCTGCCACTGAATCTTCAAAATCCTGTATCGTGGTGACTGCCGCTTCAAGCACCACATCTTTGACTCCCACTGGATGGGAACAACCAATGTAGTGGTCCTTGTCGATCTGTATGTCAATATGCAGACCGTTATTCCGAAGCAGGATGCTGGTCAGCACACCGGCTTCAAGATTAAAGCCTCTAAATTGGGAAGGATCGGCCAGGCTGGTCTGCTGCCCGTTTTTGAGAACGATGAGTAAAGAGGTTGTACCGTTCGTATCTTTGAGTTGAAGCTGAGTCACATCGCCATATTTGCCGTCGATCAGCGGTACAGCCTGATCCAGAAATTTCCAGGCAAACGAAATGACATGCTTCCCCCGGGTCGTATTATAGCCCTTTCCTCTTTCAGCCCCATTCTCCCCGGAAATGACATCTGTTCCATAGAGTGCGTCAAACAGGCTGCCCCAGCGTGCATTGGCCGCATTTAAGGCATAACGGGCATTATCCACCGGCACAACTAACTGCGGACCGGCCAATTCAGATATCTCTGAATCAACATTCAGGGTCTCTATTTGAAAACCTTCGCCCTCCGGCAGCAAATAGCCAATCATCGTCAGAAAGTCCTTGTACTCCTCGATATCAATGACCTTGTCCTGTTTTGCAATATGCCAGGCATCGACTGTGGCATGCATCATGACTCTGCTGGACATCATCTCCGCGTTCTTCGGCTCGAGATCGCGAACGATGCTACCCAGCGATGCCCAGAAGGAATCGGGATCGATCCCTGTACCGGGGGCAATTTCCAGCTTTACCAAATCATACAGACATTTTGCGATCTGCAGATTACCGATGACAACCGAATTATTTGAATCCATACTGGCCTGTTATGACGTTGTTTTAGTACCAAATGAGATCGTTTTTAAACAAGAGGCATCTCTTCTAGGCTAAACCCAAGTATACGCTTTTTTTCCTGTTTTGGAACCTATTACATCAAAGCGCGATTTTTCAGTCTTGCTCAGGCCCTAAATTCAAACAATCTCAACTTCACGCTCACCGCCCAATCACATAGCGATTGGGATCCACCTCCTCCCTCAGAATTTTCAGTTCTACATCTGTGGGGGGTTTTGTCTGTTGAATTTCATCGACTTGCAACAGCTCAAACCCGCAGTTATCCTGCACATCCTCGAAACGATAGTCGGGATTAAGGGATATGACCCGCATCCGTTTGGAGTCCGGTGCAAAATCCATCACTGCCATATTGGTGATGATTTTATACGGCCCCGTACCCGCCGGCAACCCTGATTCTTCTCTGGAATTACCCCCTTTGAGGTAACCCGGGGTTGTCAGAAAATCAAGGGTTTCGACAAAACGTTTCTTATTCTGAGGGGTCATCACCATCGTGCGCCAGCAAAGGGATGCAAAATCGTTGGCACCGCCGCTGCCTGGAAAACGGACCTTGGGATTGTCATGCTCTCCAATGACTGTGGAGTTCAGGTTCCCGAAGGGATCAATCTGTGCCCCCCCTAAAAATGTATAATCTACAAATCCTCTGGCGCAGGCCTCCATGGTGTCGCTCATACTGCCTGCCATAGCAGCTTTGTAAAATGTACGGGAATCTCCCACTGAAATCGGCATCTCCGGCAATTGGGGGCTGACGCCACCCGCCTCAAAAAAAATCGACAAATTGGGGGAGGCCATTTTCTGGGCCAGCATGGCGGCAGCACAAGGAGCGCCAGTTCCAACTCCCACTGAAGCGCCATCTTCAAGCTCCCGTGACGCTACCGAAATCATCATTTCCATATCATTATAATCGGTCATGGCTAGTTCTCCTCTCTATATAACAACAGTTCTTTGGCTCTGAGTTCCCGCATTTTTCGGGCTCCTCCGTTGGCGGCGATATACGCTTCATTGTCAACGCAATCAAAAATGTTGCGTTTCAGAAAAGCGGCAAATGCTTCAGGATCACGTTCCACCGTCAACCACTCCCTGAGATGCTCTTCATCTGAGAAATACTCATAGGCCATGTTCCCCGGGTATGCACCGAAGGGAACTTCACAAACCGCATCGACCAGATAGTAGGGAATATTTGTGGATCCAGGATCGCTGCTGATGTCATCATTGTGGATCAGCTTTTCAGTTGTGATAATCAGCCGTTTGGAAGCGGACGCCAGATCCAGGTCTGAAATGGCGATGCCTTTGAAGCGCGCGTTTCCGTAAATATCTGCTTCATGAACGTGAATGATGCCGATATCCGGATACAAAGCCGGTAGCAGGACCGTTTTTTTACCGGTAAAGGGGCATTCAACCAGCTTGGCGGCACTGTACTTAAAGGTATCGGTACCTATCATATTGCGGGCGGGCAGATAAGGAACGCCCATCGCTGCGGCCTTCATCCGCAGTGTTAATGCATAGTTCGTCCATTCGGTCACCTGCACTTTCCCACTTTCGAGATATTTGCGGGAACAGCTCGAGAGGCCTCTGGCCTCCAGACCCACCACATAAGCAGCGTCCACTCTGTCATACACCTCTCCGGCACTCAAGATCTGCATGTCGTGAGTGGCGGTATGTCCGGCTAAACCCATGTTTTTCCGCCCCTGTCGCACGATCTCATGCATGGCTGCGATCGGTGTCCGATTAGCCCCGAACCCGCCGATGCCCAGGTAATCCCCATCATGCACGAAGGTCTCTACTGCCTCTTTCAGTTCCATGGTCTTATTGACCATCTGCCTTTTTTTCTTCCGAAAGACCTCTCTGGCCTTGTCCGAATCGGGATCGGTAAACAGCGTTCCCTTACCTTGATCAATGATATTCATTACTTTAACTCCCTATAATTATTTCCGAGGCTCTGGATCTCAAAACCTCAGTCCCGAGATAAAATCTTTGCGTTTTTTCATTCTATTCGCACAGCCGCAACCCTTATCAAAAGCGAACCTGATAGCCCGGTTCATCTATCAGGGGATTATAATGTCGCATGCAGCGCTTGTCAATCTCGATCATGGTCTGGACAGAAGCTCACAGATGTGGCTAAGACAGTACAGCTGACGTCTCAGATGAGATACAAAGGGTATTTTGAAATCGTTTCGTGATGATCTGACTTTTAGTTTTTTACGAAAAACCGGATTCATCGCACATATAGCATCTTAGGGTCGGCTCAAAAATTAGTCAAGTGTTTCCCATTAGTGAAAAGGAAACACGTTGCGGTCACATTCTGTTTGCAAAATGTCCAGTCATTTTAGGACTTTTGTAGATAGATTATGTGAAGTTATTTATGAACGATCCCTTAGGGATCGTTCATAAATAACTTGGCATAAGCTGCCCGCAAAAGTCCCTAAAAGACCGGACATTTTGCTGACAGAATGCCAAGTAATTTTTGAGCCGACCATTAGGTGCAAAAACACTACCGAAGAAGACTTTTTTCGGTATTATCTGATAGTGGCTAAGGGTGATTGAAAGGTGGAGTATGGTCTTGTCAGATTCAGTTTTGCTGGGTAAGGTATGGGTCACTAAAACAATTCTAATGAATGTCAGCTGCAAGATCCGTTTGAAACACCTACACAATCAACTACCGGAGAATAAAATGAGTAGTGAAGCAGCAGGAAGTACTGCAGAACAAGCCAAAATCGTGAGGACCACATCGGCCTTCGATTGTGGAGGGCGATGCCCACTGCGCATGAACGTGGTCAATAATGAAATTGTCAGCATTGAAGGCGATGACGCACCGGAACCGGATCAATTAAGAGCCTGCCTGCGTTGCCGAGCCTTGCGCAAATATGTGCATCACCCTGAAAGGCTTCAATATCCCATGAAAAGAGTGGGTGAAAAAGGCAAGGGTGAATTTGAGCGCATTTCCTGGGACGAAGCTCTGGACACCATCGTTGAGAAGCTGACCTATGTGAAAGAGACCTATGGCAACGAAAGTATCTTCATGGCTTCAAGTGGCGGATACCTCGGCGCTCTGCATGGCGGGGGAGGCCTGTACAATGTGATGTCGCTGTTTGGCGGGTATACCACCCACTATGGCAACGTCTCATCAGAAGGAGCGGTTTGGGCCGTCCTGACACAGTATGGCAGTGTGATGGTAGGGCACAGTCGCACGGATCTGCTCAATTCCAAAATGATCATTTTGTGGGGCTGGGATCCGGCCAGAATGATATCAGGTACAAATACCATGTACCACCTGATCAAAGCCAAAGAGAACGGCGCCAGGGTAATTTGTATAGACCCGAGATACAACGATTCAGGTAGCCTGCTGGCCGATCAATGGATTCCCGTTCGTCCTGGCACTGATGCCGCCATGATGGCTGCCATGGCGAACGTGATGATCAAAGAGAATCTGCAGGATCAACCCTTTCTGGACAAGTATACGGTTGGCTTTGATAAGTATAAAGATTACGTCATGGGCGACGAGGACGGCGTTGAAAAAACACCGGCCTGGGCTGCGGAAATAACCGGTGTCCCTGCAGAGACGATTATCGATCTGGCCAGAGAATACGCGACTACTAAACCAGCTACCCTCATGGATTGCCAGGGACCTGCCAGAAGCGCAACCGGAGAGCAGTATGTGCGTAGTGCTATGACACTCTGTGCCATGACCGGAAATGTTGGAAAAGCAGGCGGTGGTGCAGGAGGCGGCTTAATGGGAATCCCGGTCGGTCATATGTTCCGTGGTTCCGGTATTCCACCTTTAAAAAACCCGGCAGAAGCCGGGGGGAAATCGGTCAGAGGCACCCTGGATCTGGAGCTTCGTTTAAAGAAACGATTCCATACCAACAAGATGTTCGATGCCATTTTGAAGGGCAAGCAGGGGGGGTACCCGGCAGATATCAAAATCGCCTGGTTCGTGGCCAATAATTACCTCAATCAACTGGGCAATACCAACAAGAACGCAGAGGCGCTCAAATCTCTGGATTTTATGATCAGTTCCGAACTGTTCATGACTCCGACTGCCAGGTATGCCGATATTGTCTTGCCGGTCACAAGCACGGCAGAGAAAAATGACCTCACCCGCCCCTGGCCTTCGGGTCCGTATTATACCGCGGTCAACAAGGCCATCGAACCTCTGGGAGAGTGCAAGTCCGACTGGGAGATCGCCTGTGCACTGGCAGATAAACTCGGGTATAAGGATTTCAACCCCTATACCGAATCGGAATGGCTGAAGATGTTTGTGGAGTTAAATCCCGAGACAGGTCCGCAGATCAAGGATAACGATAAATTCCGGGAAGAGGGCATCCATCGGGTTGAGCTTGACGAGCCCATTATTGCTTTTCAAAAGGAGATCGAAGATCCAGAAAACAATCCCTTTTCAACACCTTCCGGAAAGATCGAAATCTTCTCACAGCGACTGGCCGATTCCAATAATCCGTTGACGCCACCCATTCCAAAATATATGTCTGCGCAGGAGGATCACACCGATCCACTGACAAAAAAATTCCCCCTGCAGCTACTGACACCCCACCCCAGGAACCGGGTGCACTCGGAGCTCTATAAAGTAGACTGGTTGAAAGAGACTCACCCCCATACGGTCTGGATTAATCCAATCGATGCAGCCCCCAGAGGTCTCAAGAACGACGATGAAGTCTATGTCTTTAATGAGCGGGGCAAGCTGATTATTCCTGTGTTCGTAACTGAAAAGATCGTCAACGGAGTGGTGGCAATTTTTGAGGGAGCCTGGTACGACCCCGATGATAAAGGGGTTTGCCGTGGCGGATGCGTCAATGTACTGACCCTTGATGAGCATTCAGGTGGCGGCGCTTCCATCCTGAAAACGGCACTGGTCGAAGTTGAATTAGCCAAGGAGGGAGAATAACCATGCAAACAGCATTTTACTTTGATCAAACCCGCTGCACCGGTTGTGCAACCTGTCAGGTAGCCTGCAAGGACTGGAACGATCTACCAGCCTGGACCGAAAACTGGATCCGGATCGATTATATTGAAAAAGGGATTTGCCCCAATGTGTTCGCCAGCTATATGATCGCTCCCTGCTATCATTGTCTTGAACCAGCCTGCGCCAAGGTCTGCCCCACGAAGGCGATTACCAAGAGTGAGGAGAACGGCATCGTGGTTGTGGATATGGCACTCTGCATCGGCAGGGAGGAGTGCGGAGAGAAGTGTTTGAAGGTCTGTCCTTATGATGTGCCCCAATTTGCCCCGGGTGAAAATGGCAAGATGCGCAAATGCGACTTCTGCATTGACCGGCAGCAGGCGGGGAAAGTTCCTATCTGCGTAGAGTCCTGTCCAACGCGATCGATGGAGTTCGGTCCCATGGAAGAATTGGAGACGCAATACGGGTCAAATCAGATTGCCGAAGGTTTTGAGTGGTCCAAACGGACCAAGCCGGCATTTATCATCAAACCCAAGCCGGTCAATATCGATTGATTCGTACCCGGCGTGCCTGTCCCGGATCTTGTCCGGGACAGGCACGCCGGAAAAGGTCCGTCAATAAATCCTTATCGGCGCGATCCAGGTTTCATCATTCAGCTTTCTGCAAAACTTAAGCGGATATTGCTGTACTGAATTAGTACCGAATGCCCCTGACAACAAAAATTATCCCCATCACGACCATTACCAGCGCTCCGGCCTTATAAATCAGATCCCGTCTTTTAAACCACTTCAGCCCCGCCAGTTTTCCCAGCGTCAGCAGAGCTGGTATCGTTCCCAATCCAAACGCCATCATCAGGATAGTGCCCTTCAAAAATCCAGTCTGCCATGAGGGGGCTTCCATGCCGGCTCTGGCAGATGCGATTAAGACTGTATAGATTGGGCCGCAGGGCAACAATCCCAGAAGAAATCCCAGAGGATAATAGGCCATGGTTGAATTGGATCGTGTCAAGCGACCAAACGCTTTTGACAAAAACACCTGGGCCTTGAAACCGGAATTTAAAAATGGCACCTTTGCCATCCACCCCCCCATCATTAAACCCATGACAATGATCAAAACTCCGGCAAATATCAAAACCCCCTTTTGAAGATCAACCAGACGGGATGTAACCATCGTAAACGATCCTGTCATTCCCATGACGCCCCCGAGCAGGGAATAGGTCGTTATTCTACCGCCATGGTAAAGCACTTGAGGCCAGGTCCCATTGCCGGTTTTGGATTTCAGGGAAAATGACATGACAATAGGACCGCACATCCCGATGCAATGGCCGAAACCGGTGGTGAGTCCTGAGACAAAAAAGATCCAGACAAGTGTATTAATAGATAACATGGAATATAAAATCGACAGTTCCCTGTTCAGGAAGGGTTACAGTTGCCCGCCAGATCGTCTTACCGGTGGGACATTTGACAATAATGCCGGATCCTTCGTAAATCCCAGGGCTGCGGGGTTTCAAAAACACCCAGTTAAGCCCCATGTCCATGCCCGGCATACTCAGATCAATATGGGGTTTTTTAACCAGAGGCGGTCCACTCACCTTGACCTTGAAGAGCAGATTTTCCATCGCTTTGACAGGCCTGGGCTGAATATCCAGGGTGATATCTCTATCCAGGAGCTTTTGAGTACACGCCTGGTTCTGGATATCGCAATTTAGCAGATGTTCGAAGGGGCGTTCCTGCGATGCGTCTCTACGCATCAAAACAAAAGCAAGAGACAGAATCAAAAAAACAACCATTCCGATGATGAGCGGTGCCTTGCGAGTCATATCAATTGTCCTTTTCCATCATAACGACACACCTGATTCCGAAGTGGTCCAGCAAAAATAAACGTAACTATTCAGTACGCGTCTCGCCGAGGGGATTATGATTCAAAACACACATGAATCCATCCCTGGAGTTGTTGGGAAACGTCCTATTTCCCATCGTTTTGAATCACAATCCCCCCGGCTCTGGTAATGTGGTGAATAGTTATAAATAAACAAAAAATAGGTGCTGTCTTTTCTGTTTGCAATAAGGGATCGTACAAAAATAACTTGGCATAAGCTGTCCGCAAAAGCCCTAAAAACACTGGGCATTTTGCTGAAAGCATGCCAAGTAGTTTTTGAGCCGACCCTAAGCCGTTTCAGTTGAAAAACATTTGGCTCCACCAATCAGTCTGACCTCTCAAGATTTGAGAGGTACACCAGCAGCTTCCGCCGATAAATTGAACGGAATTTTGAAAGCATTTGAATGTGTCGTCCCTCCTCAATGACCCAGAAGGTTTTGGGCTCAAGCGCTTGATCAAACAATCGTTGTCCATGAGAAAAAGGAACCACGCGATCTGCAGTCCCATGAACGATCAGAAGCGGCACGGGTGTTACCTGTCTGACAAAGCGGATGGGAGAGGTGCGATCATCAATGGATATATCAGCCGCGAGACCGCTAAACCATTTCAAGAAAAGCACATCTTCCATTTTTTCCTGAGCCACCCGGCGGTATCCAGAAAATGGCGCCTCGGCAATCACCGCTTGTATGCCTTTTTTGTCGGAACTGCCCACCATGGATATGGCAACCGCCCCCCCGAGGCTCTGACCATAAATAATAACCTCGGCAGCCTTGACCTCTTTGCGACTTCGAATATATTCCAGAGCGGCTTTGGAATCCAGCATAATACCCTCCGGTGAAGGTTCGCCGGTGGAGTCTCCAAATCCCCTGTAATCAAACATCATTAAATTGTACCCTGCCTTCACCAAAAAAGCGACGTAGTACAGGTAGTTGGTCATGTTGGCCGAGTTGCCGTGTAAATGCAGAATGGTTCCCTTGACCGGTTTTTTTTCGGATGGGATGAACCATCCCTGCAGCGTCTCTCCATCCGAGCTCTGAAAGCTGATTTTCTCAAAGTCCAGGTCAAATTCCGATGGAGAATAGAACTCCCCCTGCAACGGTTGATAAAAATGGTGGTCACAAGACATCAGCATCAATAGCCCCATGATTCCCAAGATCCAAAAAGTGTATTTTTTAATATTCATTTTTCCTTAAAAAAACGCCTGAACTCCTGCTGCCTGTTTTCTGCCGGACTATTTTAATCAGCAATGTCCGGTCAGGTTTTTGCAAAAACAAAAGCTGAATGAAAAAACCTGTCTCTACGCATAAGTATTTAAAGATTTTCTAAGTTCGCTTCACGAAAAACATCGGGTCAGTGGGAGCAAAGCTCCCGACTGCCCACAGAACCGTGCGTACGGGTCCGTACACGGCTCATCATGTCACCTTAACAAATTGATCAAGACTGAACCAATGTGGATGTTTCTCGTTGGAAC